>ULXW01036245.1_pt1 | contig 14616 bp, 10 predicted proteins | sample 1961661 | NCBI WGS metagenome assembly ULXW01 (sample SAMEA4835849, study PRJEB28245) | human gut metagenome | biome: gut microbiome; material: fecal sample | place: Denmark | collected 2008 | reverse complement strand
AACTGGCAGCGCCATTAGGCGATGCCTTCCTGATTAAAATCTTTGATTTTAATCAGGAAATAGTATTAGTGACACAGTACATTCACCAAGTGTCCATGACAAAAAAGGGCGACCCAGCGTGGAAACTGAATCGCCCAGACGGTCGGCTGGCTTTTTTTCTGCGCTCCCATGCGGTAAAGTCCGCGAACCCGTCAGTCACGCAGAAGCCAATATGGCGTTATCCTCTTTCGGCAGCCTCCACCACATGCTTCATCAGCACGGAGGTGGTCACGGAGCCGACGCCGCCGGGAACGGGCGTGATGGCCTCAACGATCGGCTCGACCTCGTCAAACTTGGCGTCGCCGGCGATGCCGCCCTTACCGCCCTTGGCGTTGATCTTATTCTCGTCCCAGTTGATGGACACGTCCACGACCACCTGACCGGGGCGGACATAGTCCTTGGTCAGGCTGTTCAGCACACCGGCGGCAGAAACAATGATGTCCGCGTTCCGGCAGATTTCGGCGGTGTTCACGGTCTTGGTGTGGCAGACGGTAACGGTGGCGTTCTTGCCCATGAGCATCATGGCGGCGGGCTTGCCGACCACCAGGCTGCGGCCGATGACCACGGCGTTCTTACCCTTGCAGTCGATGCCGTAGAAGTCCAGAATCTCCATGCAGGCGGCGGGGGTGCAGGGGGCGAAGCCCAGACCGTTCAGTCCCTCAAACACACCGGCGTTGGACAGATGGGTCATGCAGTCCACGTCCTTCTTGGGGTCGAGGCGGTTGCAGATCTCATTCTGGTCAGCCTTCAGATGCTTGGGCAGGGGGCGGAACATCAGCACGCCGTGGATGGAATCGTCGGCGTTGACCTGATCGATGACCGCGAGAACGTCTTCCTTGGAAGCGTCTGCGGGCAGCTCAAACTTCTTGACCTCTACGCCCACCAGCTCGGCGCGCTTGGTCGCGCCCTTTTCGTAGCTGAGGTCGGAGGGGTCGGCGCCCACACGGATGATGCCCAGGGTCGGGGTGACGCCCTTCTCCCGCAGTGCGGCGGTACGGGTCTGCAAATTCGCGTTCAGGGCATCGGTAACTTCCTTGCCCAGCAGTAACTTAGCCATAGTATATGTTTCCTCCAATATGTTTTTGTGGGGCTTACTGGCCGAAGCCCGCCTTGACCTCGTTGAAGATCCCGTCCGCAACGCTGCAATACTTGTTCAGCATCACGTTGGCATGGCGGTTCATATCCTCCGCCACTTCCCGGTTCTTCAGGCTCTTGGTGTTGATGAACACGTTCAGAGACGCGGCCTGCAGAGCTGCCTTGCAGCACACGGCGGCGCATCCGGCGTCGGAGACTGCCAGCCGGGAGCCCTTCGCGGCAAACACGGCGACGCAGTCCAGCGCTTCGCAGCACAGCTCCATAATGTGCATGGGTACCGCGCAGGCGGTGACGGTGGCTTCCTCCAGGATCTTGTCCCGGTTGGGGTCGTCCTTGGGAATGCCGTAGGCCTTGGCCAGAGGCACAAAGCCCTTGTCGTCGGCCTCCACCTGATCCAGCAGCTGCTTTTGCAGGTCGTCGCACTTTGCTTTCAGAGCGATGATCTCATCCTGCACATCGGCATATTTCTTCTTGCCGACGGTGAGGGAGCCGACCATGTTGCCCAGTGCGGTGCCGATGGCGCCCACCAGAGCGGCCGCGCCGCCGCCGCCGGGAGCCGGGGCGTCAGAAGCCAGAACCTCCACAAATCTGCGGCAGGATTCCAATGTCATGTCCATAGGTCAAATTTCCTTTCAAATCATAATCATGGTTCTAAAGTTACGGTTCCAGAAACAGGAGCTGTCCCTGTTCCGTGGGCGCGGGGGGCGTCTCTCCCACCCACACCGCCAGTTCCTCCGGCGTCTCTCCGCCCCAGTTTTCCGGCGCGAAGCAGGCGGGAGGGAGATGAAAATAGGCGTGGATATGGCTATGCCCCCGAAAGCTCCGCTCCTGGGCAAAAATTTCCCGCCAGTCAGAGCCGTCGGAGCCGTAAAAACGCACCGTAACGGCGGCGTCCTCCCCCGGATTGTCCACCATCAGCAGCAGATTCACGCCCTGACTCCGGTGAACCGGGTTCTCCGCGGGGATGAACGACAGATAATGGATACCCGCCATAATGTCTCCTGGTAGATACGGCCAATACTATTTCTTAATAAAATGATTTCATCATTTTATTTAAGCCGTTTCACAGCAGACCGCCTGGGCGGCGGTAAGAAATGTATTGACTTCGGTTTTTAGCGGCAGTGACCGCTGGCCGCAATCCTGTGGCTTAATAAAACGCTTTTAAGCGTTTTATTAAAAGCTCGTATAATCAGTCTAAAACCGCAAAAGCACAGGCGGGGGGGCCGCCTGCGCTTTTTACGGTACTATGAATCAGAACAGGCCGGAGATCTTGCCGGTCTCGTCCACATCGATACGCTCAGCGGCAGGTACCTTGGGCAGGCCGGGCATGGTCATGATCTCGCCGGTCAGAGCGACCAGGAAGCCGGCGCCGGCGGAAACCTTCACGTTGCGCACGGTGATGGTGAAATCTCTGGGTGCGCCCAGCTTGGTCTGATCGTCGGTGAAGGAATACTGGGTCTTGGCCATGCAGATGGGCATATGATCGTAGCCCAGCTCGGTCAGGGTCTTGATCTGCTTCTCGGCATTGGCGGTGAAGTTCACGCCGTCGGCGTGGTAGATCTTCTTGGCAATGGCCTCGATCTTCTCCTTGATGGAGCAGTTCAGCTCGTAGGAGAAGGTGAAATCATTGGGCTGCTCGCACAGACGGATGACTTCCTTGGCCAGCTCTACGCCGCCTTCGCCGCCCTTGCCCCAAACCTCGGACAGAGCAACGTTGACGCCCAGCTCCCTGCACTTGGTCTCGATGAGCTTCAGCTCCGCCTCGGTGTCGGTGGGGAAGCGGTTGATGGCGACCACGCAGGGCAGCTTGTAGACGGTGGTGATGTTGGAAACGTGCTGCAGCAGGTTGGGCAGACCCTTTTCCAGAGCCTCCAGATTCTCCTTGCCGGTCTCGGCCTTGGGCACGCCGCCGTTGTACTTGAGGGCGCGGGCAGTGGCGACCAGAACCACGCAGGAGGGCTTCAGACCCGCCATGCGGCACTTGATGTCCAGGAACTTCTCAGCACCCAGATCGGCGCCGAAGCCGGCCTCGGTGATGGCGTAATCGCCCAGCTTCAGAGCGATCTTGGTAGCGGTCACGGAGTTGCAGCCGTGGGCGATGTTGGCGAAGGGACCGCCGTGGACGAACGCGGGGGTATGCTCCAGCGTCTGAACCAGGTTGGGCTTCAGAGCGTCCTTCAGCAGAGCGGCCATAGCGCCCTGGGCGTGCAGGTCACCGGCGGTGACGGGCTTGCCGGCGTAAGTATAGCCGACCACCAGACGAGCCAATCTGGCCTTCAGGTCGTTGATGTCGGAGGCCAGGCACAGAACCGCCATGATCTCGGAAGCCACGGTGATGTCGTAGCCGTCCTCACGGGGGGTGCCGTTGACCTTGCCGCCCAGGCCGTCAACGACGAACCGCAGCTGACGGTCGTTCATATCGACGCAGCGGCGCCAGGTGATCTGACGGGGGTCGATGCCCAGAGCGTTGCCCTGGTAGATATGGTTATCGAGCATCGCAGCCAGCAGGTTGTTGGCAGCGCCGATGGCGTGGAAGTCACCGGTGAAGTGCAGGTTGATGTCCTCCATGGGGACGACCTGTGCGTAGCCGCCGCCGGCCGCGCCGCCCTTGACGCCGAACACGGGGCCCAGGGAAGGCTCACGCAGAGCGACCATGACGTTCTTGCCGATGCGGCGCATGGCATCGGCCAGGCCGACAGTGGTGGTGGTCTTGCCCTCACCGGCGGGGGTGGGGTTGATAGCGGTGACCAGAACCAGCTTGCCGTTGGGCTTGTCCGCCATGTCCTTCAGGATGTTGTAGTCAACCTTGGCCTTGTAGTTGCCATACTGCTCCAGATACTTCTCATCCACGCCCGCAGTCTTTGCGATCTCGCGAATGTGCAGCATCGGGGTCTCTTGTGCGATTTCGATGTCAGATTTGAATCCCATTGTTAATACACTCCTTGTAATTTGTTGGTGCCTACCGTTTTCTGTGGATCGGCCCATACAGGATTTATGCAGCTGCCGTTGTAATGGCTCACTGCACATATTCTATTCGGTACTTAAGTACCGAAATAAGAATACCACTTCGCGGCGGAAATGTCAATATCTGTCGGCCACATTCCTGAGATTTTTATCAGAATTTTACAGCCGCCTTATACGAGTTTTTAATAAAACGCTTAAAAGCGTTTTATTAGGCCGCAGAATTGCGGCCAGCGGCCACTGCCGCTAAAAAACGAAGTCAATACATTTCTTACCGCCGCCCAGGCGGTCTGCCGTGAAACGGCTTTCATAAAATGATGAAATCATTTTATGAAGAAATAGTATTAAGGACGTTCACCGCTCCGGCTTCCGGCCGACCGTAAACGCAATGCGCACCGCCGCCGTCTGGGAGGTAGTCACCGTCAGCACCGCAGTGCCGGTCTCACCGGTGGTTTTGACGTAGGTACCCGTCATGCCGCCCTCGGCGGTTGTCACCTCCGGCCCCACCAGCTGCGCCGCGCCCTCTAACCGGAACGTCACCGGAAGCTGGGCATAGGGCGAGGGGCTCCCGTACTCGTCCAGAATCCGGACACGCACCGCCGCCATGTCGTAGGTGTCCCCTTCCGTCAGCTCCGTGTGGCTGGGCGTGACCTCCAGATGCAGCTTTGCGCTGGGACACAGGGTGACGGAGGAAGCCACCTTCCCGCCCTTCAATGCGTCCAGCCGCCACACGGTGGACTCCCCTCCCCAGTTGCCCACGTACTTTCCGTAGAGCTTCTGAGCATCGGCAAAGGTCAGGCCGTATTTTGTCATGGCGACACCCATCCGGGCGAGATCCGCCGGGGGCAGATGGGCAAGGCCGTGCTTGCGCACTGCCAGCAGGCAGGCACGCAGAAGGTCGGCCTTCTTTTCGTCAAAGCCCTCCTGGGTCTCCAGAAGCTCGCCGATGATGTCGTCCAGAATCATAGGCGGATGGGGCAGTCCGGGGTAGTCCCCGGTGCGGAGGGTCGTGACATAATTCCCGTTCTTGTACAGCCGGACGGAGTCGGCATTGGTCAGCACCGCCGAGCCCCCGATCTGTCCGCCGGGATAGTCTCCGATGTCCATGGGCGTACAGGCCGTCAGCACCGTCGCCCCCTCTCCCTGGCTGGCGTACAGCGCCGCCGCAGGCTTGGGGTTGCGGAAGGCGTCCATGACGCCATGGTAGCATACCCGGTCGCCGGAGCCGAAATCCTTGTGGGTGGGGTAGTCAAACATGCACCAGCCGAAGCAGCCCACATGACCGCCGTCGGCCGCGGCGTCGCTCTGCACCCTTGCGTGGCGCAGCGCCTGCGCCTGCCGGTGGCTCCAGGTGTCATAGGACTTGGTAGGGTACATGTGACCGGTATGCTCGGAGATCAGCAGTGCCTTTTTCCGGCTTTGCATAACGGTACGTCTGGGCTTGCAGCCGGGATTGTCCCCGGTGTGGGAGAAGTCGTTGTAGGCGTAGACGTCCTCCAGCAGGTGGCTCTTTTCCAGGAACCGCACGCCGGAGGTGGCCCGGCTGGGGTCAAGCTCATGGGCGGCGGCGTTGGTGCGGCGGTACAGCTCGTCGTCGTCCTGGCTTTCGTTGATGCGCACGCCCCAGAGGACGATACTGGGATGGTTGCGGTATTGCAGCACCATCTCCCGGGTGTTTTCCACCGCCTGATCCTTCCAGTCCTCCCCGCCGATGTGCTGCCAGCCCGGGATCTCCGTGAACACCAGCAGCCCCAAGCGGTCGCATTCGTCGATGAAATACTGGCTCTGGGGATAGTGGGAGGTGCGCACCGCCACGCAGGCAAGCTCCTGCTTCAGAATCCGCGCGTCCTCCCGCTGAAGCCGTTCCGGAGCGGCGTAGCCCACATACGGCCAGCACTGGTGCCGGTTCAGCCCCCGCAGGAAGGTCTTCTTCCCGTTCAGGTAGAAGCCGTCGGCCTTGAATTCGGCGGTGCGGAAGCCCACCTTGACTTCCCGGGTATCCATCACCCGGCCGATTTTCAGCAGGGACACCCGGCAGGTATAGAGAACAGGGCGCTCCGTGTCCCAGCTCTTGACGCCGGGGCAGCGGATGGTGATCACGCCCCCGGCGGTGAATGCCTTCTTCAGCAGCACCCGCTCGCCCTTTTGCAGCTCCACCAGAAGAATGCACCCTTCGGCGTCCTGCAAAGTGGGCTTGATTTTCAGGGTGGTGAGATCCGGGGTCGTTACGTACAGGTCTTCAATATAGCTCCTTTCCCGGACGTCCAGCCAGACCTCCCGGTAAAGCCCGCCGTAGGTCAGATAGTCGATGACAAATCCGAAGGGCGGCACCGCGCCGTTCTCCGTGGTGTCCAGCTTCACCGCCAGCCAGTTTTCTCCGCCCAAAACCGCCGCGTCGGTGATGTCCACCCGGAACGCGGTGTAACCGCACCGGTGGGTCGCCAGTTCTTGGCCGTTCAGGAACACCGTGGCAATATGCGCCGCGCCGTCAAACTGCACGAACAGGCGCTTCCCCGCCAGCGCAGGCTCCAGCGTCAGCTTTTTCCGGTAGCCGCAGACCATCTGATAGGACTGGCTGTCGGCGTAGTGCTGCGGGATTTCCTTCACGGTATGGGGCAGGCGGACGCGCTCCCCTTCCCCTTCTCCGACGGCAAATCCGTCGTACCAGTCGGAAACAAATTCCCATCGATCACATAAACTCTGCATGGCAAAAGCCCCCTCTTTTTCTTTCGATTTTGCGGGTGGAAACGGTCTGGATATCTCTCGTATCATTATAGCATAAACTTTCCGGAAGAAAAGCCCCGCGGCAAAAAATCCTCAGACGCAGAACGTCTGAGGATTATTATCAACTGATGCGCACCGCCGCGACGACCAGACGGCCGTTGTTCAGGGTATACTCGCAGGTGGACAGGCAGATGATCTTGTCGCCGTATTTGGGCGTAATGCCGGTGTCGTAGAAGGACAGATTCTTGCAGTTGGTGACGAAATCGTTGAATTCCGTCTCGTTCTGGGCGTCCACGAACTGGTGGTAGGAGAAGCCCTTGCCCGCGTTGGCGCTGGTCTTGAACACCGAGAAAATCTTGTAGATATGACGCTCCTTCAGGGTGTCAAAGAAGATCAGGCTGTTGTAGTCCCAGGCACTCTTCTCCGTGTAGGACATCAGGCTGTGGAACATACTGCCGTCGGCCATGTTGTGGCCGTAGATGGTAATGTTGTCGCTGGGCTTGTCCAGATCGCACTCCTCACGGGCGTAGATGCTGCCGCGGACGCTGTCCTGCTTGTCGAAGTCCCGCTTCAGGTAGAAGTCCTTGTTGTTCGTGGACGTCTGCATCACGGGATAATCCACCTTGGTGCCTTCGATCTTGATCCAGCCGGCCATGTCGGGATTCATTTCATGCAGCTCGGCATAATCCAGAAGGATTCCGCCCTCCACGGTGGGGTCGCTGATGACCTCAAAGCCGGGCTTTGAGGGTTCCGTTGTGACCGAGGGCTTTGCCGCCTGGGTGGGGACGCTGGTCTGCGCCTGGTTTTTGATGTTCGCAAGGTCTTCATAACGATCCGCCTGTTTCTTGCCTTCCAGCACATACCTGGCAACCAGGAACGCGCTGACGCAGAAGGCGATGATCAGAATCATGATCACAATAATGTAAAGCGCTTTTTTCATGCTCAATACCTCCTTTTTCCATTATAGTTCAGCCCCGCCCCCCTGTCAAGATTCCGGGGCGGCGGGGTTTGTAAGGATATTCTAAAGAATCCATTAAGATTTAATTAAGGGGTCTGCGCGCGGGGCAGCCCCAGCCGGGAAATCCGCCTATTTTCTCACATAATCCCTTCAAAAAGCTGGGAGTTATTCCCGAAATTTCACATTTTTGCGACTTCCGGCAAATTTAACCATTAGCCCCTCATGTACTCCATGCCCAGCATATCCCGCATTTTGTAGTAATTGGGAAGATTCCGCCAGCCCGCGCCTACGGTGACGTCGGCCGAGGCCACGATCTTGGTGTCCGGCAGTGCCTGAGACAGCTGGTATGCGCCGCCCCGATCCACCATCCAAAGATTCTTCAGCCAGGTCATCTGCATCAGCGGCTCCACGCTGGGGTAGGTCAGGCCGATGTTCAGGTCTTCCAGAGAAGTGCAGCCCACCAGCGGGGTGAAGTCCTTCACGGCGCTCCAGTCCAGCTCCAGGAAAATCAGCTCCTTACAGCTGCTGATGGGGGAAATGTCCTGCAGCTGCCCGTTGTGGGCAAGGATCAGAATTTGCAGATGGGGCATTCCCTTCACAAAATCGATGTTGGTCAGACCCATATGCCCCACATCCACGCAGAGCATATCCTCGCAGTAGCGCAGGTTGTAGGCATCCTCGTCCAGGAAATAGTAAACATGCTCCCGGACAGGCATAAAGGTGGTGTCATCCGTCCGCGCAGTGAGCTTTTTGCCCAGCTGCACCGTCCAGACAAGCTTGTAGCTGTCCCGTACCCGCTCCCGGAGGGCGGCCAGCTCCTCGTTGTCCAGGCCGCATTTGCCCAGGAACACCTGCTTGGCGTCGGACAGATAGGACATCTTCTTTTCCAGATCCTCCAGGTTCAGGGTAACAGCCGGTGCTGTACTTTGGGTTTCCTTCGTACTTTGGGTTCCGGTCGCAGTGCCGGTTGTGGTCTGCGTTTTGGTTGCGGTCTGGGCACCGGCCGCAGTCTGCGTCCCTGCCGCAGTACCGGCGGCGGTCTGGGCAGCGCTGCTTTCCAGAACGGCGGAAAGATCAACCTCCTTCGTGTCGTCCGGGAAGGAAACGCCCGCGATCTCCACCTCCCAGCTGATGTCCGCCTTGGGATAGGTGCTGCGCAGCTGGGCAACCGTCTCCGGGTCGGCCTTGGGGTTCTTAAGATGCAGCGTTTTCAGCTCCGGCAAAAGCTGAAGCAGCTCCAGCTCCCCGTCGGTCACACCGGTGACATCCAGCTCCTGCACCGTGTCGGGGTAGGTCTTCGTGCCGAAGCGCAGGCCAAAGGAAAGCCCCTTCTCCTGGCAGAAATCCCGCAGCCGCGTCATCTGCTCCGGCGTCCGGCAGCCCACCGCCGTCACCGCCGTCAGCTCCGGTAAATATGTAAGCAGATTGATCTCCTCTTCCGTGATGCCGGAAATGCTCACCACGGCGGTATCCTGAGGGTACTCTCTGCCATCGATGGTCACCGTGTACTCCACCGTCACCTCCGGGCGGCGGGCGGTCAGCGCGGCCAGCTGGGGATAGTCCGTGCATTCCTGGGCTTCCACGGTTTTCAGCCGGGTGAAATAGTCCAGCGTCGCCACATCCTCATCCGTGAGGGAGGTCACGTACAGCACATCGGTATCCTGATCATAGGTCTTCCCCTGAAAGGGAATCCGCCAGAGGATTTCGCTGTTCGGCGCTTTTTTCCGCAGCTTGTCATAATCCGCCGTCGTGACGTCGGCAAAGCGGAGATCCAGCACGTCGGCATTCCGGGAATAAAACGTTCCCGCCACCCACACATGGGTCAGCAGAAACCACACGGCAATCCCCACCGCAAGCAGCGCAGCCGCAAGCACGATGAGAAGCACCGGATTCAGTTTTCTTTCTTTTTGGTACATGTTTCCATCCTCCCTAGCACCCTACTATTATGGTCTTTGTCCGCGGATAAGTCAAGGGATTTTTCTCCCTAAAATCCGGCAAAAATCGCCCTAGGCAGAAAATGCTCTCCGGGAAGCCCGGCATTCCCGCGAATAGGGAAGCTCGAATTGATCGGCGATAGCTGACAGCGAGAGATTTTTCACCAGATGAACGTATTAAAAGTGGAGGAATGCTTTGTGTATTTCCCGCTCTCGAAACCGCACAGCTAGGGAAGCAGATTCGCTGCTCATCCGAAGACGATTTATTCAGAGATTCCTCAGTATCAGGCATAAGAAAAGCCTGAAACAGGAAATTCCCCGTTTCAGGCTTCTGTTTTTACGCTTTACAGCACATGCACGCCGTCCGGCTCGAAGGTCAGGGCGCAGGTCTCGCCCACCTGATAGATCCGATGGTTCTTGGGGTTGTAGTCCGTCAGCTTTACCAGGGTATCGCCCACCATCACGTGGTAGTTCTGATATGCGCCCATGAAGCAGCTGAGAACCACGCGGCATTTCAGGTTCCCCTCCGGAACAAGCCCGGCGGACTCCGGCCGCAGAACGATGGTGTAATCCTCCCCTACCGCCATGTTCTCGGTAGCTGCTACCCGAACCTGGGTGTCCGCCAGCTGCAGCACGCCGCTGCCGCCCTCCAGCGCCACGCACTTGCCCCTCAGGAAGTTGGCTTCGCCGATAAAGTCGGCAACGAACTCGCTGTTGGGGTGATAGTAGATTTCCTGGGGGCTGCCGATCTGGGCGACCACACCCTTGTTCATGATGATGATGGAATCCGACAGCGCCATGGCCTCGCTCTGGTCATGGGTGACGTAGATGGCGGTGATGCCCGTAGCCTGCTGGATGCGGCGAATTTCGGTACGCATACTCACCCGAAGCTTTGCGTCCAGATTGGACAGCGGCTCGTCAAACAGCAGCACGCCCGGCTCCAATACCAGCGCCCGTGCCAGGGCGACACGCTGCTGCTGGCCGCCGGAAAGCTGGTTGGTCATCCGCGCCTCCATGCCGGACAGCTCCACCAGCTCCAGAATGCGGGTGACCCGCTCCTTGATTTCGTCCTTGGGAACCTTGCGCAGCTTCAGGCCGTAGGCCACGTTGTCAAACACGTTGTAGTGAGGCAGCAGAGCGTAGCTCTGGAACACCATTGCCGTGTCCCGCTTGTTGGGGGGCAGCGCGTTGATGGCCTCGTTGCCCAGGTAAATTTCGCCCTCGTCGGGGCTTTCAAAGCCGGCAATCATCCGCAGGGTCGTCGTCTTGCCGCAGCCGGAGGGACCCAGCAGGGTTACGAAGGAACCGGGCCGGATCTCCAGGCAGGTGTCCTTCACCGCGTAAAAGTCCTTGCCGGTCTTGGGGTCTTTATAGATCTTGGAAATATGATCCAGGCGAACGCCTTTTTTCTCTTTTTCCATAACTCAAGCCTCCTTGATTTTTTTGCTGGTGCCGAAGAACTTCATGGCCAGATTCATCAGCAGCACCGAGCCGTAGGTGATCAGAATCAGGATTGTGGCAAAGGCGCAGGCAATGCTGTAGGAGCCTTTTTCGGCAAATTCGTTGATCTGTACGGTGATGAGCAGGAACTGGGGCGTGACCAGCAGAATAATGGCGGAAATTGCCGTGATGCTGCGGACAAACGCGGTGACAAGGCCGCTGAGGAAGGAATCCTTGATCAGCGGCAGCGTCACGGTCATGAAGACCCGGAAGCTGTTGGCGCCCATGTCGTAGGCGGATTCCTCGATGGATTTGTCAATCTGGCGCAGGGCGGAAATGCCGCTGCGGGTGCCGGTGGGCAGGCTGCGCACCACGAAGACGATGATAAGGATTGCCGCGCTTCCGTAAAGGCCGCTGAGCAGTCCCGTGTGGAACAGGCCGCCGGAGAAGCCCCGGATGTAGCCGACGCCCAGAACCGTGCCGGGAACCGCCATGGCCAGCATGGAGACCGCCTCGATAAAGCCCTTGGCCTTGAATTTCTTCTTGACCACCAGATAGGAGATGATCATGGACAGCAGCGCCGTGATGGGTGCGGAGATCAGCGACAGGACAAAGGAGTCTTTAAAGGCCTTCAGTCCCTTATACTTGGTGAAGACCTGGGTAAACCATTTGAAGGTCAGGGGGCTGAACTTGTAGCCCCAGGTGGGGAACAGTGCGCCGATGGGGACGCACAGGTACATCATGACCACGAAAATCGCTGCCAGAGAGCAAAGCACCGTCAGCGGAACCGTCACCGATTTATCGGAGATCAGCATTCTCGCCCGGGACGCCTTGCCCGTCAGGGTCGCGGCGGTTTTGGCCTCCAGATAGTATTTCTGAACGGCGAACATCAGCAGTGTAATGCTCAGCAGCACCACGGCCATTGCCGCGGCGCCCTCTTTGTCATACGCGCCGGTGATCTGTAAGTAAATGGTCGTGGCCAGGGTATCGTAGGAACCGCCGATGATCATGGGGTTGGCAAAGTCGGCGATGGACTCGATGAAGGTCACCAGAAACGCATTGCCCAGTCCCGGAAGCATCAGCGGGAACGTAACAGTCGAGAACACCTTCCACCGGGAAGCGCCCATATCCCGGGCGGCTTCTTCCAAAGAGGGGTCGATGTTTTTCAGCAGCCCCTTGAGCATCATGTAGCACACCGGGAAAAAGGTCAGCGTCTGGACGATGGCGATGCCCCAGAAGCCGTATACGTTATTATCGTAAATTTTCAGCAGGAATCGGGTAATCAGCCCCGCCTTGCCGAACAGCATGATCATGGACAGCGACAGCACAAAGGGCGGCGAAACCACAGGCAGCATGGACACGACCTTGAACAGCCCGCCGGAGAATTTGCCCAGCTTCACGTAGACCTCCACATAGGCAAACAGCAGACCAAGCAGCGTGGAAAGAATGCCCACAAGGAAGCCGACCTTCAGGGTATTGGCAATGGATGTACGGAAATTCGCCATGGCCAGAACCCGCTTGAAAATGCCCAGGGTCAGGCCGTTTTTGCTGTAAAAACTATCCACCAGCAGGATCGCCAGAGGGTAGAGAATGAACAAGGTCAGAAAAGCGATCAGAACCACGATGGTCGTGACCATGATTGGATCCGCCAGCAGCTTTCTGCGATCCAAAGACGCGCTTTGTCTTTTTGTCTTAACTTCTGTCATAAGCAGTTCTCCTTTCAGGGAAATGGGAACGGAGCGCGGGAGAGAAATCCGGGAGCCGGCAAAATACCGCTGCTTTGGCACTTTGGCAGCTTTTTATACTGAACTCCAATTAAAATCTTTAGAAAAGATTTTAATTGCCCGAAGGGCAAGGAGTTCATATGAGACGTGTTTTGTGATTTCTTTCCTTATAAATCACAAAACTGGCAGCGCCAATAGGCGATGCCTTCCTGATTGAAATCAAAGATTTTAATCAGGAAATAGTATCAGATGCGATTAAGGAGGATGGCGGATCGCGCCATCCTCCTTGGGAATTCGGAATTTTGTGCTTACTCAGTCTTGAAACGGTCGTCGCCGCCGCCCAGAGCAGTCATGACCTCTTCAACATAGGTCTTGATGTTGTTCTTGGCGTCCTCGAAGTCGTAATCCATCACGTTCTCGGGATCCAGACCGAACTCGGAAGCCTGCTCAGGCTGCTTGGCATTGTCGATCACCAGGAACTGATAGGAGCCGTGGCTGGCAGCCAGCTCAACGCACTCGGGGGACAGAGCGTACTCGACCCACAGCTTGGCAGCGTTGGGGTGCTTCGCGCCCTTGAAGATGGCGGTAGCGCCGATCTCGAAGGAGGTGCCGCTGGAGGGGATGATCAGCTGGACGTTCTCATAGCCGTTGTCCACGATCTGGGTGATGCCATCATGCAGGAAGCCGATGCCGATGACGCATTCACCGGTGCCGACGTTCTTGGAGGGACCGGAGCCGGACTTGGTGTAAACCTGAATGTTCTTGTCCAGGTCGACCAGGTACTGGATGCCATCGTCGTGGCCGTACTTCTGGATCATGGTGTTGATGACCAGCTTGGCGGTACCGGCGGTGTTGTAGTTGGACAGCCAGATCAGGCCCTTGTATTCGGGCTTCAGCAGATCCTGCCAGTCGGCGGGAGCTTCCAGGTTCATACGAGCCAGCTCATCCTTGTTGACCATGAAGCCCAGAATGCCCTTGTAAATGCCGTACCAGTAGCCGTCGGGATCCCGGTACTGGCTGCCCAGCAGGTGGGAAGCGTTCTCGGCCTCGTAGGCTTCCAGCAGGCCCTCGGCAGCGACGACGTTGTAGGGGTCGGTGGTGCCGCCGAACCAGACGTCAGCGGAAGGATTGCCGTTCTCTTCCTCGATCTTGGCCTGAACCTCACCGGTGGACAGGCGCTGATACTGCACCTTGATGCCGTACAGCTCCTCGAAATGCTCGCAGGCGGCTGCCAGATACTCTTCCTCGCAGGAGCCGTAGACGACCAGTTCGCCCTCAGCCTTGGCGGCGTCGATCAGGGACTGCTCGGGAGCGGTGGTCTCCGCAGCCGCAGTGGTATTGTCGGCCGCGGGGGCGGGAGCCGCCTCGGTAGCAGGGGCAGACGTCTTGCCGCCGCAGGCTGCCAGAGAAGCAACCATCAAAACGGCCATCAAAACTGCAAGAATCTTTTTCATCGTTATGTTTCCTCCATTTGTTGATTTTGCCTGAGAAAGTCTGCATTTTTATGGCAGGCTTCGTTCAAGATGCTGACATTATACACCGCTGATTTCGTCTTGTCAATAGGCGCAGCAACTTATTTTCTGCTTCCTTCTTCCGCAGTCAGTGAAAATCCGAGGGAAAGCATCCGATCGTTTTCCTTGCCGGGCAATTCCAAAATCCCAGCCCGTCCGCTCCGCTATACCTACAATAATATATGATTGAAGATGCACCCACCCCGCCGAATCGGCGCTTAGCTGATGTC
>ULXW01008324.1_pt1 | contig 14627 bp, 9 predicted proteins | sample 1961661 | NCBI WGS metagenome assembly ULXW01 (sample SAMEA4835849, study PRJEB28245) | human gut metagenome | biome: gut microbiome; material: fecal sample | place: Denmark | collected 2008 | reverse complement strand
GCCGTATCGGCACTTAGAATTATGCGGTATTGCCTTAAGATTCTCTTACATTTCTCTCTCCTGCAACATACAGCCACAGCAGCAGACGCCCCCCTTTGAGGCAGGGATCCCGCCTGCTGTTTTGATGGAATAGAAACGTTTGATTTGCGGCAAAACAAAACACCGGGCGCCATATGGCACCCGGTGTTTCAGTTAAATAACCGGCGCAATCAAACCGGTATCAGAGGAGGAGAAAACAGCAAAATTAGTTTGCGCGGTACTGGGCCGGCAGCTGGTCGATGGTCTGCCATTTCTGCATGGCGTCTTCCAGGCTCATGCCGCCCGCAACAGCGTCGCGGCGGCAGGCGTTGACGGCCTGGATCTCTTTCATCTTTTCGCCGGTCAGGCTGTAGTTCTTCATGGCGAGCAGGGTAGCAGCCCATGCAATCATGGGGATGACGCAGAACAGAACGATAACAACCACGTTCATGCCGGGGGTGTACGGGTCGTACTGGGTGGGCAGGCTGTCAAGGCCGATAAAGCTGACGGCCACGCCGACCACGGTAGCGGACAGGCTGGAAACCAGCTTGTCAACCAGGCTGAACAGAGTGCCCATGATACCGGGGATATACTTGCCGGAGATGTAGGTCTCGTAGTCAGAGCAATCGGCAACCATGGGGATGGGCATATCGGCAGTAGCGTAATAAGCGCCATAGCCAATGCCGAACAAAACGATGAACAGGATGGTGTAAACGTTGACGGAAACCTTGCCGTCAGACATCAGAGACAGGGTGAAGGCATCGCCCTTGCCCCACAGGAGCAGCAGCACCAGAACGCCGATGTAGCAGATCAGCGCAACGCTGACATAGCGCATCAGGCTGGCTTTCTGGCCTTTCTTCTGGCTGGTGCGCACGGTGAGCAGGAAGAAGGGAACGCTGAACACATAGCCCAGAACCATCATGGGCAGGTACAGACCATCATAGTTGCCCATCATGCAGCCGTACAGCATACACAGAACAGTGGTGTTGGTGGCAATGGAAAGTGCCAGCTTGCAGCCTGCACCAGCCACCATCAGGCGCTGCATGGGGGTGTTGCCCTTGATGATGGCAACATACTCGGCAACCTTGATCTTTTCGGTTTTCTGGCCGCCGATGCCAAAGTACTTCGGCTGGTCCTTTTCCCAGATGCCGATGACAGCCAGGATGGTCAGTGCGATGGAGATCACGATGCCGACAGGAGCCAGGGTGCGGAAGAAACCGGCGGAAGCGTAACCGCCCTCATAGTTTTTGGCCAGGATGGGGGCAAAGAACTGCATGGCGCCCATGCCCAGCAGGGAGCCGACGGTGTTGAAGATGGTGAACAGGGGGCGCTGCTTGGGATCGTTGGTCAGAACAGTCTGGCCGGAACGGGTGCAGGAAGTCTGGAAGGTGTAGCCGATGACCCAGATGGCGTACAGGGCTACAAAGGCAACATAACGTGCCCATTCCATGGAGGCGGGGATCAGCGGGGTCAGGCAGTACAGCACCAGGATGCTGACAGCCATGATGAGGTTGCCGATGACCATAAACGGGCGGAACTTGCCGAACTTGCCGTTGGTGCGGTCCATCAGGGCACCGATGATAGGGTCGGTAATGGCGTCAAACAGGCGCATGCCGGTGACCATCACGGAGGCGAAGATCATGCTCAGGGCCAGAACCTTGCTGCCGAAAGTGGCAATGTAGGAAAGCACCAGAACATAGTACACGTTGGTAGCGCCGTTGTTAAGCGGGAACAGCATCAGCTGGTAAGGCTTGGCGCGGTTGACGCTGGCAGACGCCGCAGAGTTTTGTTCACTCATGGGGGCATTCTCCTTTCATAACAAAGACCCCCGCCCCGAAACGGGCGGGGGCATAAACGATTCAAAAGGGGGAAGATGCGGAGGCTAAGGCAATACCGCATAATTCTAAGTGCCGATACGGCGAGCGAGGTGCGGCAGATGCCAAGCCAAAAGCGCAGATAATACTGGATGTCTTATCGAGCATTTTGGCAACGCAGATGCCGTGCCGCAGCTGCCGGAGCGGTGCTTAAGCCGCAAGGCGGGAATTGTGCGGTGTTGCCCTAAACCTTACTGCTGATTCTGAGCGCTTGCAGTGTTGGCAGCCTGCTCAGCAGTCCAGGTCTTCTTGCGCTTGATGGCAACAACCAGGCGCCAGATGCACAGCACGGTCAGAACAGCCAGAACGGCGTCCAGAGCGTACAGGGCGGTCTTCCACCACGGGGTGATGACCTTCAGGCGGTCAGCGGAGGACCAGCCGTTCATAGCGTTGGAGTTGGCAACGGTGTACAGGATCTTGTGCATAGATTCGCGCATTTCGGTCACGATGTAAGCATCGTTCTCGTACTTCGGAGCCAGGGTGGTGTGGATGGTCGGGTCCGGGCTATCCCAGATATCGGAACCGGCAATCAGACCATCGGCCAGATCCATGTATTTACTGGAACCGGAGTAGTCGGTGATGATCATGCCGCGCATGCCCAGTTCGCCGCGCAGGAAGCCGGTCAGCAGGTTATCGTAAGCGCCGCACCAGTAAGCGCCCCAGCGGTTAAAGCCGGACATAACGCTCCAGGCGCCGCCATCGGTGACGGCCTTGTCGGCAACTTCCAGGTAGATTTCGCGGGCAGCCTGCTCGTTCAGCCAGGTGTTCACGCCGCGGCGGCTGGATTCAGAGTCGTTCAGGGCAACATGCTTCAGGTAAACGTAAACGCCCTTGGACTGGATGCCGTTGACTTCGGCAGCGCAGATGGTGCCGGCAACGAACGGATCAGAAGCATAGTACTCGAAGTTACGGCCAGAGTAAGCGGTGCGGTGCATGTTGATGCCGGGGCCATACAGACCAGAGTAACCCATGGCCAGGCAGTCTTCGCCAATGCAGCGGCCCACATCGTTGATCAGGTCAACGTTGAAGGTGGCGGCCATAACGTCTTCGGAGGTGTAGCACATAGCGGAAGCGCCGCCGGTCAGTGCTGCGGTCAGGCCCTGCGGGCCGTTTTCGTCTTTGGTACGGGTCTTGCCGATGGATTCAATAGCGGCAGTGTTGTGGAAGCCCAGGGTGATGGTGTTGACCATCTCGTTGAAGGTCAGCTGATCCAGCAGGGTATCCCACTGGGGATCGTCATAGTCGGCACCGATCATGGAAACCAGAGCCAGACCATTGTCAGCGCCCAGGGTGGGCATTTCAACGCTGTCAGCCTTGCTGCCGTCGTAACGGGTGAAAGCCAGGTGATCAGCCAGGGTCTGGGTTGCGTTCAGCACAACAGGCTGGGTGGGGAAGGTGGCAACCCAGTTGGAGCGGCTCAGCCAGGTAACCTCGCCGGGTTCGCTGCTGCTCTTGTTGGGGTCTGCTTCATCAAACAGGTTGGTGATGGCGGTGCCGGTTTCGCTGGTGGCGTAGGTGGTGCTGTCCAGAGCGGCGTTGGTCCACTTGTAGGTCAGGGCAACGTCGCCATCGGCGGTCATGCGGCCATCGGTGTTCTCAACGGTGTAGCCCTTGGCAGCCAGGATGTTGTTCACAGCGTTGTGTGCATCGGTGGCAGCAGTGAAGTAGTAGTCGCCAGCGTCAACAATATAGGTCTTGGCGTTGTTGGCATCATAGGTGCGCAGCTCGCTCTTGTCAACGGTGATGTTGACAGTCTCGGAAGCGCCGGGAGCCAGGATATCGGTCTTGGCAAAGCCGCACAGCTCAGCAGAAGCCTTCTCGATGCCGTTGGCCTTGTCGTAATCGGTGTAGGGGCTCTGGAAGTACAGCTGAACGGTTTCCTTGCCGGAGTAGGTGGAACCGGTGTTGGTGACTTTCAGGGTGACATTGAAAGCATCAGCAGACTCGGTCACATTGAAATCGCTGTACTCGAAGGTGGTGTAGCTGTCGCCATAGCCGAAGGGGAAGGCAACAGTGGTGGACCAGTTGTAGTCGCCGGCATTGCCGGTGCCCATAACAGCGTCCTCGTAGCGGGTCTCGTAGTAACGGTAATCCAGGTAGATGCCTTCCTGATACACGCTGTACATACCCTGCACATCAGGGCCATCGGTCAGCAGGTTGTAATCTGCTGCGTTGGGGTAAGCCTGGGTGTAGAAGTTGTACATGGCGGGGTTGGCCATGTTGTCATACAGGTAGGAATCAACCAGGCTGCCGGACGGGGTAACCTCGCCAGCCAGCAGCTGGGCAACACCGTTGATGCCGGTCTGGCCCACGTCGCCGATCCACATAGCGGAATCGATGCCGTAATCCTCGCCGCAGATCTCCGGGTTCAGGAAATCCATCTCAATGGCGTTGGAAGAGTTGATCAGAACGATGATCTTCTTGAAGGTGCCGTTGTCCTTCAGGGTCTTCAGGTTCTGGAGCAGTTCCTTTTCTTCAGCGGACAGGGCCAGGTAGTTACCATCGCCCTCCTGGCCTTTGATCCAGGAATCATTGGTGCCGTTTTCGCCGCTGGGCAGGTCAGCGCCCTCGCCGCCGGAACGGGAGAACACGACGATAGCAGCATCGCCGTAGTCAGCAAAGCTGGACTCGGCGCTGGACAGCTTGCTCCAGGGAGCTTCGTTCACGGCGTACTGGGTGTTGGCTTCCAGGGTATCGGAGATGGCAGCCGGGGTGATGCGGCTGTAGTTCTTCATCATATCGTCAGAAGAATACAGATCCCACAGGGTGCTGTTGACCTGGATGCCCTGATCTTCCAGAGCCTGCTTGAAGTTGGGAGCCTTGCTGGTGTCAACGGAGCCGGAACCGGTGCCGCCGTACATCAAATCCACGGAGCCGTGGCCGAACAGGCTGACCTTTGCGCCGCTTGCCAGGGGCAGGGCATTGTTGTCGTTCTTCAGCAGGGCTGCACCTTCGGCTTCAACCTGTGCGCACAGCTCAGCCTCATAGGACTCGCGCTCTTCATCAGAGGTGAAATCGCTCTTGAAGTACTCAGTGTCTTCGTCGCTGTCGCCCTTGATGATCTTGTAGGTGTCGGCGTCCAGGTAGTTATTAACGGTGGTCGTATAATGGAACGCAACCGTCGTGCCTACAATGGCGCCTGCGGTCAGGACGGCGGTAACGGCGGTCAGGCCGGACCACATCCCAACTTTGGGTTTCTTACTCATTGTGTTCTCCTCCTGTTAGAAAATGCTCTATAACAAACTGTATTAAGCAAGAACAAAATACAGAGTGTTCAAAATAGATTATACCCAGTTTGCACTCTTGGATTTGGTCTTATGCAGCTTGTACTCCGGGTTGGGGGTATCTACATGGCGGATGACGGACTCATCGGTGCGGTCACCAGCCACGGCCTGAATGTGCAGTTCGCCGTTCAGGGGAACCTTGAAGGTGAAAACATGCTCGCCGGTCTGCTCACCTACCTTGTTGCCGTTTACATACAGGGCAACGGTGCTCTGGTTGGAATAAACCTTTACGGTAGCGGTGCTGCCGGTGCGCTCCACAAAGCGCTTGGAGCAGATGTGCACAAAGGCTTCATCGCTCCACCATGCTTTATATAGATAGAAGCTGTCCTTCTTGGTTTTGCGGTCAAAGGTCACAAGGCCCTTGTGGTTCATGCCCGGCTCGCCGCCCTGGTCACGGGCGTCTGCAGCAAAGTCAAACATGTTCCAAACGTGAGTGGCCCACATCCAGGGGTGGCGCTTGAAGCAGCGCAGCATGTACTCATGGTACTTGGCCTGGTATTCTTCGGTGTGGTCGCCGCGGTGGGGGTGTGTGCTGTGCAGGTTGGGCATGCCCTCCGCGCCGTATTCGCTGTAGCCGAACGGGCGGTTGGGGAAGCAGAGATGGAAGAAGCCCATCCACAGGTCGTTCAGGATAAAGCCCGGAACGTACCAGCCCAGGTACAGGTTCCAGCTGACCATATCGGTAATGTGGGCCGAACGGTTGAAGGGACCGCACATGGCGTAGCAGGCCAGGGTGGTCAGGCGGGTCTTGTCCATCTCGTGGCACAGGTCGTTCAGCTGGCGGTGGTTATCCAGCATGTCCTTCTTGTCCTTGGTGGAGATGGTGATCTCGTTGGAAACGCCCCAGCAGACGATGCAGGGGTGGTTGTAGTTCTGGATGATCAGCTCTTTCATCTGGCTGATGGCGTTCTCGCGGCCGTTGGGCATGTGCTCACTGATGTAGGGGATCTCAGCCCAAACAACCATGCCGACCTCGTCGCACAGATCATAGAAGTACTGGTCGTGCTGATAATGAGCCAGGCGGATGGTGTTGGCACCGATCTCTTTGATCAGGGCCATGTCTTCGTCGTGCATCTCGCGGGTGATGGCGTTGCCCAGGCCCTTGCGGTCCTGATGGCGGGAAACGCCGTGCAGCGGGTAAGACTTGCCGTTCAGGAAGAAGCCCTTCTTGGGGTCAACCTTGAAGCTGCGCACGCCAAAGCGGGTGGTGGTCTCATCTTCCACCGTGCCGTTCACCACAAGGCGGGCCTTGCAGCTGTACAGGTACGGATCCTTAACGCCGTTCCACAGGTGTGCGTTGAAGATGGTCAGGGTGATGTCGGGGCCTTTGCCGGTGGCAACGGTGTTGCCGGCGGCGTCCAGCAACTCAACGCTCACTTCGCCTTCGCCGTCGTGCCAGGTGGTAACCTGAACGCTGGCATCTGCGCCCTGCACAGTGGGGGTGATGCGGATGCCGGGGCCGCCGAAGTAATCCAGGGTGAAGTGGTTCTTGCTGACCACCATCAGGCTGACATCGCGGTAGATGCCGCCATAGAAGGTGAAGTCAGCTTTCTGGGGGTAAACGCGGTCGTTTTTGCTGTTGTCGACTTCCACGGTCAGCTCGTTTTCATCCCGCAGCAGTTCGGTGATGTTGGCGCGGAAGGTGGAGTAGCCGCCGTCGTGGTTGCAGACGGGGGAGCCGTTCAGAACCACATGGGCGCTGGCGTTGACGCCGTCAAACTGAATCCAGACCTGATGGGAGGCGGTGTTAAACTGGGGAGCAGCGAAACGGGTGCGGTAGATGCAGGTGCCGCGCCAGTAGTCATTGCCGCCGTCCTGACCGTCGCGGGCGTTCCAGGTGTGCGGCAGGTCCACCGTTGTGGTGGTGCCGTCGGGGCCGGTGAATTCCCAGCCCTTCATGATTTTGGTGATTTCTCGCATGGCGCAGCCATCCTTTCTTTTTGTTGTTATTATTGTAACGAACAGCGAAAAATGTCGCAATGGGTTTTGCATAATCGGTCATTTGCGTGGAATAAACGGTTTTTGCCTGACAAAAAAATAACCCTTGCATTTGTGCAATATGTACAAATGCAAGGGCATAAATCTTATACCTGAAACTTTGAGGGAACTTTATTGGACCGGGAAAACGGCTTTTATCGCAAAAAATCCACCGTTGGATTCGGTAGTCAAAAAACCATTGTACTTCTGGATAATGCGCTTGACGATCTTTAACTCATCGCAGGTTTCGCGGCCAGGATCCGGGCCATCGGGCACCGCGCTGATGATATTCAGAACAGCAAACCCCTGCCGCCTGCAGACCAGCAGGTCAATCATCCGCTTTTCCGGCTCCGGCAGCTTGCGGGTCAACTCAATGGCATGATCCAGTGCGTTGGCAAACAGAGCGTACAGATCAGCCGGATCCATAAAGTGCAGGCAGGTACCGTCCGCTACATTGTTGATGCTGATGTGGTGGGCTTCGCACAGCATGCTCTTTTCGGTCAGCACAACATCCAAAACCTCACTGCCGGTCTGGGTGCTGGCGTCATACTGCCGGGCGGCGGCTTCGGCTTCGTTCAGGCTCTGCTGCAGCGCGGCGTTGGGGGCCATGCGGCGCAGATCAGCGATCTGAACTTTCAGCTCATGGCATTTGCGGTTGATGATCTGTACGTTCCGCTTGGCCACCTGATACTGCTGGCGCTGGCGTTCATACAGCATGTTCAGCGAGTTCATCTCTTTTTCCATGGCCGCCTTTTTGAACAGCTCAGTCTGCAAATATAAAAGGGTGATGCAGTAGAGCTGGCAGAGTGCCAGGGGGACAATAATGAAGATAGAAGTTTCCCGTGATACTCCGGAGTTGGTGACGGTCTGCATTGTTAAAAACAGCAGAACGAACATGCCGCCCAGAATAATAGCGCTGATTTGCTGGCGGGGACCGATGTGGTAGCTGCCTTCATATGGCATGGAATGGGCAACAGTTACCCGCAGCAGGCAGTACGCAGCGGCAAAAAACAGCAGTTGCAGCAGCAAAGCAGAGGGCTGATCCAATGGCAGGAATATGTTTACCTGTGCCAGGCACCAGACAAGAAGCTGCCATAACTCAAATGTCGTCAGGGCACTCAAAATTCCCCAGATGGCGCAATAATTGGCGCCGGACCAGTCCAACTGGGTGCAGCTGTGGGAAGCGAAAATCATCCACATACAAAACAGAATATACGCCCCCGCCCGCAGGAACAGCGAGGAAGGCGTGTAATCCGCCCATAATAAAAATGTGGAAAGGGGAATGGAGGGAATCAGGCAAAGCAGCGCCCGCTGCCAAAAGTGCGGCGAGTGCCGGAGCGGGAGCCAGTAGGTCAGTGCTGCGCCCCAAAGCTGTATCCCACAGACAAGAAGAGAAAGAAATTGTTGGAGATTTGGCAGCATTACATGGCACCCCCAACATAGGCGGCGACCGCAGCCAGGAAGGCAGCCCGCTGGCGGCGGCTGATCTCCAGCCGGTCCTCCCCAACCTGGACCATATCGTTCTGGACCGCCCGCACATACCGCAGATTGACAAGGTAACACTGGTTGCATTTGGCAAAGTGGTAGGGGGCCAGCTGCTTTTCAGCATTTTGCAGGCTGGAACGCACGGACCATACCCCGGTGGAGGTATGGTAATGCAGCATACGGTCCCGCGTTTCCAGCCAGTAGATGTCCTCGGTGTTCAGCAGCTGCACGCCCCCAGCGGTCTGTAATGCAATCTGCCCGCCTTTGCGGCGCTGCACCCGCTGCAAAGCGCGGGCCAGCTTGGTGCTGAACTGGTAATAATTGACCGGTTTGAGCACAAAATCCAGGGCGTCGACCTCATACCCGCGAATAGCGTACTGCGCCATGTTGGTAACGAACACCAGCACCACATCCGGATCCACCGTGCGAATGCGCTCGGCAGCGTCCATGCCGCCAAGCTCCGGCATTTCAATATCCAGAAAGATGATGTCGAACCCCTTGCAATAGTTGGTTATGATCTGGGCACCGTCCGAAAAAGTGGTAACTTCCAGCATACAGTTGTTCTCGCGGCTGTATTGGTCAATCATGCTGCACAGCTGCTGCCGCATATCCGGCTGGTCATCCACCACGGCAATGCGAGGCATCGGGCGGCCCCCTTTCTGTTTGGAATCCAAAGCACCCGGCAAGCCCGGAAAACGGCTGTGCCATGCGCCTTTACTTATAATATATGAATACATTATAGTTGGCGGTGCGAAACCTTGCAAGAGAATTTTGCAGAAAACGGGGCGGTGCAGGGAATCTGGTTGTGATTTAGCGCTGCGTGTGGTATCCTGTAGGCAGCTTTTGGCGGCGGGCGGGGCAAGAAGAATGCCGGGATAAACAGGCGGAGGTTTGCTGCAGCTGCTATACCATGTATTACATATTACACCATTTGCCAGTAACTTGAGTGGAAATTTATGGGAAAATGCGTAATTTGGGAACAAGATTGAAAAGAAAAAATAAAATAACGGATTACAGTAATATTGCGGCTTCGAGATGTTTGAAAGGATATGACGGGATGACAAAAATATTATTCGTGTGCCACGGCAGGATTTACCGGACATGAAAAAACGCCTGTAAATCAAGCACTTCCTGTATTTCAACCTTAGTTTTACCAATGATTTACCAATATTTCTGGAGAGCCAGGCTTGCTAATTATCACACCAGAATGAGGAGATCAACAACATGGAAGAACTCAAAAATCATATTTACGATGAACATAATGGTCTGCGGTATACGCTGGTTGGCGACTACTACATTCCCGACTTGCAGCTACCGGAAGAAAACCGCCCTATTGGAATTTGGGGGCGGATGCACAAAGACTATTTGGAGCAATATCATCTAACCCTGTACAATGAACTGATTTTGTCCGGCAAACTCTGGACCTCTCTGGCTGACCTGAATGAGCAAGCACAAGAGCGGATGAACTGCCTCATCAATCAGATGAAAGCGGCAGAAAACATTACTGAAGAATTGAAAGCCCATGATCCAATGGCGTGGGTGGGCACCATGAACAACATCCGCAACCGGGCAGAAGAAATTGTTCGAAGCGAGATAATTTATCACTAAATCGTTATTTGGAATAACCGATAAGCAGGGATTGCTTTTTTGAGAGTAGTCCCTGCTTATTTTATAACATAAAATCTTTTCGTTCATGGTAAAGAAATGCACGAAGTTGAAGTTATTATGTAATAAATTGCAAATTGATGTTGCAAGCAGGTGCTTTTTCGACTAAAATTAGAATAGTTACTTGCTATGTACACTATGAATAGGAGCAGATTTGAATATGAAGATCAGTTATAAAAAATTATGGATGCTGCTATTAGAGCGTGATATAAGCAAAGTGAAGTTCCGGGCGGACCTGAAACTGGCTACCGGGACCATGGCAAAATTGAACAAAGGCGATGAAGTAGCCCTTTCTGTATTATTGCGAATCTGTGAGTATCTCGACTGTGATATTGGAGATATTTGCGAAGCGGTACATGATAGCCAGAAATAGAGTGCTGCTTTATACGAAAATATAAAATTACCGAAAATCGGAGGAAAATAAAATGGCCAGAGGTGCGGCAAAGCCCAAAAAAGAAGTTTCTATGGAGGAAGCACTGTGGAAATCGGCAGACAAACTGCGTGGTTCTGTGGAACCGGCAGAGTATAAACACGTCGTTTTGAGTCTTTTCTTCTTAAAATTTGCAAGCGATAAATTTGAAGCCCAACGCAAGCTGATTGCAGAAAAATACGGCGAAAAGTTCCTGGACAATGTCGCTTTCTATACCAAGGACAATGTATTCTTTCTGCCGGAGATCAGTCGATGGACCTATATCATGGAGAACGCCAAGCAGGATGATATTGCTCTGAAAATTGACACAGCTCTGTATACGATTGAAAAGGCCAATCCCTCTTTGAAGGGTGCTTTGCCGGATAACTACTATTCACGGCTCCACATCGACACGGCAAAGCTGGCATCGTTGCTGGACGAAATCGATAAAATCAATACCGGCGATGCAGAAAACGACATAATTGGCCGGATTTACGAATACTTTCTGAGCAAATTTGCGCTGGCGGAAGGCAAGGGTAAGGGCGAATTTTACACCCCCAAATGTATTGTTAATCTGATTGCTGAGATGATTGAACCTTATGATGGTATCCTGTATGACCCTTGCTGCGGCTCCGGCGGTATGTTTGTGCAGTCCATGAAGTTCGTGGAGGCACACCACGGCAACAAGAAGAAGGTGTCCATCTACGGGCAGGAATACACCAACACCACCTACAAGTTGTGCAAGATGAATCTGGCGATCCGAGGCATTTCCGCCAACCTGGGAGAAATGGCGGCAAACACCTTCACCAACGACCAGCATAAGGACCTGAAAGCGGATTATATCATGGCAAACCCGCCTTTCAACCAGAAGGAGTGGAGAGCCGCCGATGAACTGGTAGATGATCCTCGTTGGGATGGCTATGAAGTGCCGCCCACCAGCAATGCAAACTACGGTTGGATTCTGAACATCGTCTCCAAGCTGTCCCAGAACGGCGTGGCAGGTTTCCTGCTGGCCAATGGCGCTTTGTCCGATGACGGAACCGAGCTGAAAATCCGGCAGCAGCTGATTGAAAACAATCTGGTAGAAGCCATCATCATATTGCCTCGCAACCTGTTCTATACCACCGACATCAGTGTGACCCTCTGGATTTTGAACAAGAACAAAAAGGCCCGTGTGGTGGAGGAGAACGGCGAGGTGAAGCGCTACCGCAACCGGGAGCGTGAAATCCTGTTCATGGATCTGCGACAGATGGGCAGCCCTTACGAGAAGAAATATATCGAGCTGACCGAGGAAGACCGGGCCAAGGTGACCGGTGTCTATCACGCATGGCAGCAGGAAGGCTTTGAAGAAACCTATCAGAATGTGCCGGAGTTCTGTTACAGCGCCAGCTTTGAGGAAGTGGCGGAAAAGGGGTTCACTCTTGTACCCAGCCGGTATATTGAGTTTGTCAACCGGGATGAAGCCATCGACTTTGACACCAAAATGAAGACCTTACAGGCCGAGTTGAAAGAACTGCTGGCGGAGGAAGAAAAATCAAAGGCGGATTTGCTGGCGGTGTTTAAGGAGCTGGGTTATGAGATCGAATTATGATGTTTTAGGGAAACATATCAGACTGGTGGATTTCCGCAATAAAGATGAAGTAACTAGTACTGTGTTGGGCATCAGCATCAACAAAGAATTTATGCCTTCTGTTGCAAATGTAATTGGAACAGATTTAAGCCGATACAAGTTGATTCAAAAAGGGATGTTTGCCTGTAATCCTATGCACGTTGGGCGAGATGAAAGGCTCCCGATTGCGCTTTACAAAGATGACATTCCTGCAATTGTTTCGCCTGCCTATTTCATGTTTGAAATCATCGACCCGACTATTCTGGATATGGACTACTTGATGATGTGGTTCCGAAGACCGGAATTTGACCGTGAGTGCTGGTTTATGACGGATGGCAGTGTTCGTGGAGGCATTGCCTGGGATGATTTGTGTCGTATTAGAATCCCAGTTCCCCCCATTGAAAAGCAGCTCAGTATTGTAAAAGCATATCAGAGCATCACCGACCGGATTGCTTTGAAACAGCAGATAAATGTTAATTTGGAAAATACTGCACAAGCTATTTTGGTTGAGACGGTGGGTAAAAATCAAACTGTAGCAATAGCTCTTGGAGACCTTGTAGATTTCATTGACGGAGACAGAGGAAAAAACTATCCCACATTTGATGAATTTAGCTCCACAGGCTATTGCTTGTTCTTAAATGCTTCTAATGTCACATCTACAGGTTTTAACTTCGATACCTGTATGTTTATTACGGAGGAAAAGGACAAGTTGATGAACAAAGGGCACTTATCTCCTTATGATATTGTTCTCACCTCACGTGGAACACTCGGTAATATAGCATTATATGACAGGCATATTAAGTATGAAAATGTTCGAATAAATTCCGGTATGCTTATCATTCGTCCTAAAACCAAGCAATTTTCCCCATATTTCATATATACTCTTTTGAAAAGTTCGTATATGAAAGCTGCCATTGAGCGTTATAAGTCTGGTTCGGCTCAGCCGCAGTTGCCAATTAAAGATTTACAGAAAATCACTTTTGAGATACCGGAATTTAATACTGTCATTGCCGCTTTAGACCGTCAATTTCTTTCAATCGAGGAGAACATATCAATCAACAATAAGGAAATTGATAATCTAAAAGAACTAAGTGATGTTTTGCTCACAAAGTTAAGCCGCTAAATTATCATTTTTAAGAAAGGACAAAGTATGCCTGACTATACAGCATATCAAAAATCCATTTCGGATGAACTGATCTCCATTAAAGATCGGGTTAGAAACTTTATCGATGGGCATCACTGGGGCGAAGATGGGAGATATAAAGAAATTATTCTTTCTCATACTTTGAGACAGCACCTGCCAGAAAGAGTTTCTGTTGGAACCGGATTTGTTGTCAGCGATAACGGACTGACGAAACAAATTGATATTATTGTTTATCGAGATGATTTCCCGCTGATGTTTAAGCAAGATGATTTTATTATTGCTCCTTCCGAAAGCATACTCGGTATTATAGAAGTCAAATCGCGGATAAATACTGATGTTGGGAAAAAGGCAATCCGTAATGCAACTGAAAATGGACGAATTATCGGAAGAAATATATTTAATGGGATCTTTGCGTTTGAAAGTCAAAATGAATGTTTCAACAACCCATGTTTAAGAAATGAGTTGGCTAACAGTGCAGGCATTGTAAATCATCTCTGCTTTGGTGCAGATATTTTCTTGAAATATTGGGAGACCAGCTATCCTCGTATTAACCCTTGCACTCAAGAAAGTTATGCTGTATATCAAATCGAAAAGCTTGCATTTGGCTATTTTATTTCAAACCTTATTGAAGATATACATATTGCATTGCATGGCCAACAGCTTCCAAACGCTCTTAATAGGATGTTTTATCTGATTGAAGGGACAAAAGAAGCTCATAAGATAGCTGAAATAGCAGTTAGAGAGAGGTAGACTTATGCCAATCTTCAACGAACATTCTCTGGAAATGTCCATTATGGAACTGTTTCAGGATGAGGGATACCTTTACCTGAACGGTGAACAGATTCACCGGGAGCGTTCAGAAGTTCTGCTCACGGACGATCTGCGGCAATACCTTTTAAACCGCTACGCCAAGGACGGACTGACCGCCACAGAAGCAGACAGTATCCTGTTGTGGTTAAAATCCATTTCCGGCACCATCTACGAAGCTAACAAGGCATTCTGCAAGCTGCTCTGCGACGGCTTCATTCTCAACCGAGAAGACCGCACCCAAAAGGATTTGTACATCCAGCCGGTGGATTACGACCATCCGGAAAACAATGTTTTCAAAATCGTCAACCAGTTTGAGATTGAGGGTGTGGGCGGTCAGCTTCGTATCCCGGAC
>ULXW01057095.1_pt1 | contig 14666 bp, 10 predicted proteins | sample 1961661 | NCBI WGS metagenome assembly ULXW01 (sample SAMEA4835849, study PRJEB28245) | human gut metagenome | biome: gut microbiome; material: fecal sample | place: Denmark | collected 2008 | reverse complement strand
ACCGCATCCAGAAAGGTATTTCGGAATGCGTTTATAAGATAGAGAAAAACTGAGTTTGAAATGACGGGTTTGTGACAAATGTTCGCTGCCGGTTCCTTTGGATTCCAGTAATTCCGTAGAAAAACTTTGTAACGAGTGGGTTTTGAGTACGTCGGTATGTGGCACTGGTAGTTTGAGTGCCCATACCGCTACGCACTCAACGAGCGAGAGTGCCCACGAGACGCAAAGCTTTTCTACGGAATTACTGAAAACAAAAAAAGTGCCAACGAACACTTGACACAAACGCTATCACAAATTTTATAGATGTTTTACAAACGTTGTGCTATACTATTAATAGACAAAAGACAGAAAGAAATTTAAACAATATTGAAAGTACAAGGAGCACAACATGAAGATACTTAGCAAACAAAGAAACAGCAGAATGTGCATGATTTGCGGGCTGGATAATGAATACGGCGTGAATGCACCATTTTACAACATGGAAGATGGCAGTGTGATGACGGTGTTTCGCTATAAAGAACAGCACCAGAGCTATCCGGGACGTGTGCATGGCGGTATGATTACGGCGATGCTTGATGAGATGGGGCTTCGTTCCTTGTGGGCGAAGGAATTGTCGGAGGAGACTTTTGGTGTGACGATATCGTTGGATACCAAATACCGCAAACCGGTTCCCTATGAGACAGAATTGATTGGACGGGGTGTAGTTGTAAAAAACACGAGCCATTTTATTATTACAGATTCTTATATTATGGATAAAGAAGGGGAAATTCTTGCAAATGGAAGAATTAAATACATAAAAATGGACACACAGAAGATTCAAGAGGGCGTAGAAGTGCATGAAGAAATGCCGTATCTTGTAGAGGATGGCAGGACAGAAATCGAGGGGCCATTCTTTGACAATCTGTAACCACTATGCTATAGTAAAAGGCGACAATAATTTATGGAAAGCGTCCATGTGAACGTTTTGGTTAGGAGGAAAAATGAGTAAGATTCAGATGAAAACCCCACTTGTAGAGATGGACGGGGATGAAATGACCAGAATCCTTTGGCAGATGATTAAAGATGAGTTGTTGCTGCCATATGTTGATTTAAAGACAGAGTATTATGACCTTGGTTTGGAGTACCGGAATAAAACCAATGACCAGGTGACAGTGGATTCCGCAGAGGCAACAAAGAAATATGGTGTAGCGGTAAAATGTGCTACGATTACACCGAATGCTGCCCGCATGGATGAATATGATTTGAAAGAAATGTGGAAATCGCCAAACGGCACAATTCGTGCAATTTTAGATGGTACGGTATTTCGTGCACCAATCCTTGTTAAGGGAATCATTCCTTATGTAAAAAATTGGACAAAGCCGATTACGATTGCACGTCATGCGTATGGTGATGTTTATAAAAATACAGAAATCAAAGTTCCGGGTAAAGGAACAGCAGAACTTGTATTTACCGCTGAGGATGGAACACAGACCAAAGAAGTAATTCACAACTTTGATGGTCCGGGAATCATTCAGGGAATTCACAATACAGAAAAATCCATTTCCAGTTTTGCACGCGCATGCTTTAGTTATGCAGTGGACACTAAACAGGACTTGTGGTTCTCTACTAAAGATACCATTTCCAAAAAATACGACCATACATTTAAGGACATTTTCCAGGAAATTTATGATACGGAGTATAAAGAAAAATTCGAGAAACTTGGCATTGAGTATTTCTATACGCTTATTGATGATGCAGTTGCCCGCGTAATTCGTTCGGAAGGCGGCTTTATTTGGGCTTGTAAAAACTACGACGGAGATGTAATGTCTGATATGGTAGCTACGGCATATGGTGATTTGTCCATGATGACATCCGTTTTGGTATCACCAAGCGGTGTTTATGAATATGAGGCTGCACACGGAACGGTACAGCGTCACTATTATAAACATTTGAAAGGCGAAGAGACTTCGACAAATTCCATCGCAACTATTTTTGCATGGACAGGCGCACTCAGAAAGCGTGGAGAGTTGGATAAGATTCCGGAATTGATGGATTTTGCAGACAAACTGGAGAGAGCCTGCATTAAGACTGTGGAAGATGGAAAAATGACAAAGAGTCTTTCTCTCATTTCCACATGTGAAAATCCGGTAATTTTGAACAGCCTTGAGTTTATTCAGGCAATTCGCGAGACATTGGATTCTTTGATGTAACATATAAAAAAACAGACCACTGTGATACTGTAAAAGTGCAGATATTGCAGTGGTCATTTTTTGGTATCAGCAGGGTTAGTTTTTAACCTGCCGTCCTTCTGTATTTATCGTGTAATTTTCTTTCATAATCAAAGCAGAAATTGGTACGAGTTGAAATCCTTTTTTCTTCAAGGTTGTTAAAAGTTCATCTAGCGCTTCGGCGGTGTGTTTTCCGCCATTGTGACAGAGGATAATCGAACCGTTGCCAAGATGTTTGTGCTCTGTAACGCGGCGTATGATGGTGGCGGCATCATAATCTTTCCAGTCGAGGGAATCCACATCCCACTGAATCGGATAATATTTATTTTCCCGGCACACACGGATAAGAGTGTCGTTATAGTCCCCGTAAGGAGGGCGGAACAAAATCATATCTTTGCCGGTTAGCTTTTTTATTTTTTCATGAGGTTTCATAATTTCTTCTTTGCATTGTGTGGCCGATAGCTGTGACATCTGTTTGTGGTTTTCACTGTGGTTTCCAAGGTCATGTCCGCCGGCGGCAATTGCTTTTACATCGTCCGGATATTTTTCAATCCAGCCGCCCGTCATAAAAAAGGTTGCTTTCACTTTGTGCTTTTTCAGTGTAGCAAGAAGTGATGCAGTGTCGTCGTTTCCCCAAGCAGCATCAAAACTGATTGAAATCTGCGGTTTCTCTTTTTCTACACAGTAGATGGGAAGTTCTTTTTCATGAAGCAGAGATTCATTGAAAACGGCACGGTTTTCCGGATAAACAAAAAAACTTGTTGCGAGCAAAGCAAAGGATGTCAGGACGATGGCACCGATTTTTGTAAAAAGAATCAGTTTTTCCCGTTCTTGTTCGATGTTCATAGATTACCCCGCTATGGTTTTGCTATAGTTTATGGAGAGAAAATGCTTATTATGACAGGAAATCTTTTTTCTTTGCAAGTGTGTATGAATATGGTAAGATTACTACATAAGAAAATTTATGAATGATACGAATGGAGGGATATCATGAAAAGAAGAAATTTATTGGCAGCAGTGCTTAGCTTTTCGCTGGTAATAGGGATGAGTGCACCGGTGGATTTGGCGCAGGAGAGTAAGAAAACACAGACAGCAGTATCCATCGAGGATTCGGTTGGCGAGACGTCTAAGTATGGCTATCTTCCAATTCATCGGAAACTGTTAAATTCGGATGATTTGTCATCCGGCAGAAAGAAAAAGGCAGCAAAGACAACGATTCCGTCATCGTTTGATGCCAGAGAGGAAGGGCTGTTGACGGATATCAAAGATCAGGGAGAAACGGGTATGTGCTGGACCATGTCTGTGATGGGAGCGTCTGAGGCAGATATTATACAGGATGGCTCTGAAGAATCTCCGGATTTATCAGAGTATCATCTGGCATATTCGACATACAACAAAGCCGACGATCCGCTTGGTTTGACGGTAGGGGATATTTGTAAAACGAAAGTGAAAAATAATGATTTATATGGCTGGGGCGGAAATTCCGTTTTAGCAACTGCTACATTAGCCAGATGGCAGGGAGTTGTAGATGAATCAGTTGCTTCTTTTGAAGATTTACAGAACAAAATTAATCGTAACGAAACGGCTGACTTACCGGATGATGTGATGTATGATAAGGATTCCTATCATTTGCAGAATGTAGAGTACATTTATATGACGAAAGCGAACCGCAATCAAATCAAACAGAAACTGATGGAATATGGAGCGGCAGAGTGTTCCATGTATGCACCGGAAACAAATAGTGACTGCCAGACGTATGGAAATACCGGGAAAAGTAATTTTACGGCGTATTATTGTAATAATACAAGCAAGACGACCAATCACAGTGTATTGATTGTGGGATGGGATGATAATTATTCGGCAAGTAATTTTAATTCCAAATGCCGTCCTTCTTCAGATGGTGCATGGCTAATTCGCAACAGCTGGGGCGACTGCAACAGTATGGGCGGATATTTCTGGATTTCTTATGAGGATGCTATGCTGCAGGCAGAGGAGAATGAAGAGGCAGAAGTGGCATTCTTTGATGTAGAAAAAGCGGATAATTACGACAATAACTATCAATATGATGGTGGAATTCCATTTGCTTTTTCGAAAAGCTTTTTGCGTGGTGCCAATGTATTTGAAGCGAAAGCTGATGAGAAAATGCAGGCAGTTTCTTTCTATACACAGGAAGCAAATGTAAATTATGAAGTATCAATTTATGAGAGTCCGGATTCGGATAATCCGATGTCCGGTAAATTAGTGTCTTCATTGTCCGGTACGATTGCAGAGCGAGGATATCATACCATTGATTTTGTAAAAGAAGATAAAGATGAAGTGTTTATGACAAAAGGAAAGCGTTATGCAGTTGTTGTAAAATTGGAAGAGAGTGGAGATACTTCTTATCAGACTTATGAATGTACTCATAACGATTCTGCACTTACAGAAGCAGTTAGCGCAAATAAGGGCGAAAGTTATGTTCAGTATTCGGATGGTGAGTGGGAAGATTTTTCCGAACTCGAGTGGTCTAGCAAAGAAAAAAATAATGCAAATCTTTGCATTAAGATGTTTTCTGATACTTGGGATTCTACGAAAGCAACACCGACGCCGACGATGACGGCAACACCAACGGCAGCACCAACGGCAACACCAACGGCAGCACCAACGGCAACACCAACGACAGCACCAACGGCAACACCAACGGCTGCGCCTGTGACTACGCCGACGCAAAAGGCACAATCAACACCGGCAGCCAATAATCCGACAACCCCGGTAGTTACGGATAATCCTATAACACCTGATAATAGCAGTGCCCGGACAGTGATTGTGAAAAAACTAAAGTTTAAATATTCGTCGAAAAAGGTGAAAGCCGGTAAAAAAGTAAAGTTAAGTAAGTGGCTGAAAGTGACGAAAAACCGCGCAGGAGATGCAAAGATTACCTATAAATTTACAAAGAGTAAATATAATAAATATGCTACCCTGTCAAAAAAAGGTGTCTTTAAGGCAAAGAAGGCCGGAAAGAAAAAGACGGTTTATGTAAAGGCAGCAGCGGGTGACGGCAGTAAAAAGACGACGAAAATAAAAATAAAAATTAAATGATTATAGGGGTTGACTTTTTATGTTATCCTGCATATAATGAACATATGAATAATTGTTCATATGTAAATTTACAGAAACGGAGAGTGATAAAATGCCAAGTGAAGATGAACTGTATGACTTGGCGGAATTGTTTAAGGTGTTTGGCGATTCGACCAGAATCCGGATTTTGTTTGTTTTATTTGAGAAGGATGTCTGTGTTTGTGATTTAGCGGAAACTTTGAATATGACGCAGTCAGCAATTTCGCATCAGCTAAAGATTCTAAAACAGAATAAGTTAGTAAAAGGCCGCCGCGAGGGCAAATCGGTGTTTTATTCACTGGCCGATGACCATGTGCGAACGATTATCGAGCAGGGAATCGACCATATTGCGGAATAACATAATTGAATTGGAGGAAATGAATCATGAAAAAGAAATTTAAATTACAGGACTTGGATTGTGCAAACTGTGCAGCAAAAATGGAAGAATCAATTAAGAAAATTGATGGTGTAAACGATGCAGTAGTCAGCTTTATGACACAGAAGATGACAGTAGATGCCGATGATGAGCGTTTTGATGAAATTATGGATGAGGTTGTCCGTGTTTGTGCAAAAGTTGAGCCGGATTGCCAGATTCTTTTGTAGGAGATGAGTGTATGACAAAAAAACAGAAAAAAATGAGACTTCGGATTATCATTTCCCTTGTCCTATTTGTTATCCTGTTTGTTTGTGAGCATATGGGAGTATTAGAGCCACTGCCGTGGTGGGCACAGCTTTTGATATTTGCCGTTCCGTACCTGATTGTCGGATATGACATTATTTTTAAGGCTGCGAGAAATATTTCCCATGGACAGATTTTTGATGAAAACTTTCTGATGATGATTGCCACCTTTGGTGCATTTGGCGTTGGTGAGTATTTAGAGGCTGTTGCTGTAATGCTGTTTTACCAGGTCGGTGAATTGTTCCAGGGTTATGCGGTTGGAAAATCCAGACAATCCATTACGGAAATGATGGACATCTGTCCGGAATATGCAAATGTGGAAGAAGATGGGAAATTAGTGACAGTAGACCCGGATGATGTAGAAGTCGGTACGATTATTGTTGTAAAGCCGGGAGAGAGAATTCCTCTCGATGGTGTTGTTATAGAGGGCGAATCGTTAATTGATACGGCGGCACTTACGGGCGAGTCGGTACCGAGAAGAGCGTCAGAGGGCGATGAGATTATCAGTGGCTGCGTCAATGGCAGCGGAACGCTGAAAATCCGTACCACAAAGGAATTTGATGATTCGACGGTTGCCAAAATTTTGGAACTGGTTGAGAATGCAAGCAGTAAAAAGGCAAAGGTGGAGAATTTCATCACCCGATTTGCCAAATACTATACGCCGGTCGTTACGATTGGAGCAGTTTTGCTTGCTGTGATTCCACCGCTTATTTTAGGCGGAGGATTCGCTGAGTGGATTCAGAGAGCATGTATTTTCCTTGTTATTTCCTGTCCGTGTGCACTGGTGATTTCGGTGCCGCTTGGATTCTTTGGCGGTATCGGTGCTGCATCTAAGATTGGTGTTTTGGTAAAAGGCAGTAACTTCTTAGAGGCGGTTGCAGAAATGACTACCATTGTATTTGACAAGACCGGAACGCTGACAAAAGGCGAATTTAAAGTAACCGAGATGAAACCTGCAGGTGTTTCCGAAGATAAATTATTGGAAGTAGCCGCACTTGGCGAGAGCTATTCAAACCATCCGATTGCCGGTTCGATTATCGAGGCATATGGAAAAGAAATTGAGAGAAGCCGTGTGTCAGATGCGGTTGAAATTGCCGGCCACGGAGTTCAGATTCTCGTAGATGGTGTGATGACTTATGTCGGCAATGAAAAGTTGATGAAAAAACAGTCGATTGCTTATGAGCCGTGTGAAAGCGCCGGAACGGTTGTCTATGTGGGTCAGGAGCAGACCTTTTTAGGGGCACTTGTGATTTCCGACACCGTGAAACAGGGTGCAGCAGAGGCGATTCATAAGATGAAAAATGTTGGCGTGAAGAAGTGTGTTATGCTGACCGGTGATAGAGAAAAAACTGCGAAACATGTGGCAGATGAGTTGAAACTGGATGAAGTGCATGCTGAACTTCTCCCCGGTGATAAAGTGGATGAGGTGGAAAAACTTCTTTCTGCGCAAAAAGATGGAGAGCGTCTTGCCTTTGTCGGTGACGGCATCAATGACGCACCGGTTTTGACTCGTGCAGATATTGGTATTGCGATGGGAAGTCTTGGTTCCGATGCAGCAATTGAGGCGGCAGACGTCGTTTTGATGGATGATGATATTCGAAAGATTGCGTCAACCGTACTGATTTCCAGAAAAACACTTCGCATTGTAAAGCAGAACATTGTATTTGCCCTTGCCGTAAAAGCAGTTGTACTTTTGCTTGGTGCAATTGGTGTGGCGAATATGTGGGAAGCTGTATTTGCCGATGTCGGTGTATCTGTTTTGGCAATTTTGAACTCAATGCGGGTGATGAAAAATCATTAACATGATTTGCATTTTTGATTAACATGTAGTATAATGTCATAGTCAAAGAGGATAGGTCCGAAAATGAAGTGTCCTATCCTCTTTTTTCGACTATGACAAGAGTCCAAAAGAAGGAGGATTTGGTTTGGATAATCACTCAATGATGGAACTGGGAGAAAAGTTAAATGGCAAATTTGAAAATCTGGTGAATTACTGTATGGTGTCCGGTGCCATTAACCAGGATTTGTATAACGAATATGATGTGAAGAGGGGACTTCGCGATTCGAATGGTAAAGGAGTACTTACCGGATTGACAGAGATTTCAGATGTCTGTGGATACCGCTTGAAAAACGGCAAAAAGATTCCTTGCGACGGAGAACTTTATTATCAGGGATATAATGTAATGGACCTTGTAAAAAGTTTTGAAAACCGCCGATTCGCTTTCGAGGAGACAACCTATTTGCTGATGTTTGGCGAACTGCCGACACATACTCAGTTAAAGGATTTTGAAGAGGTATTAACCAGTCTTCAGGAGCTTTCCGGTCAGTTTGTCCGTGATGTGATTATGAAAGCACCAAGTGCAAACATTATGAATGCACTGCAGAAAAGTGTGCTGACACTGTATTCGTATGATGAGAATCCGGACGACATTTCCGTGGCAAATGTACTGCGCCAGTCTTTGCAGTTAATCGGCAAAATTCCGTTGATTGCGGTGTATGCGTATTTGTCATACCGTCATTTTGGATTTGATGATAATTTATACATCCGTACACCGGATAAAGATTTGTCAATTGCAGAAAATATTTTGCAGATGGTAAGACAGGACGGTAAATTTACGGAGTTAGAGGCGAAAGTTTTAGATATTGCACTTGTCATTCATGCAGAACATGGCGGCGGTAATAACTCGACGTTTACCAATCATGTGGTAACGTCCTCCGGCACAGACACATACTCTGCGATTTCAGCATCCATTGCTTCGCTGAAGGGACCGCGTCATGGTGGCGCCAACTTAAAAGTGTTGCAGATGTTTGATGATATTAAAGAACACTGCAAGGACTGGAATAATGAAGAGCAGATTAAAGAATATTTGAATAAAATTCTGAATCGAGAGGCCTTTGATGAATCCGGTCTGATTTATGGAATGGGACATGCGGTTTATACATTGTCTGACCCTCGTGCCGTGATTTTGAAACGCTATGCAAAAAAACTGGCGGAGGCAAAAGGTAAAATGGATGAATTTCATCTGTATGAAACAGTGGAAGAAGTGTCCAAAGATTTGATTATGAAAGCACATTTGCGTTATAAACCGGTTTGTGCAAATGTTGATTTTTACAGTGGTTTTGTATATACTATGCTTGGTATTCCGAGAGAATTATTTACTCCGATTTTTGCGATTGCCCGTATTTCCGGATGGAGTGCACATCGTCTGGAAGAGTTGGTAAACAAGGGTAAAATTATTCGACCGGCGTACAAATACGTAGGAAGTCATGTGGATTTCCGTGAAATAGACGAGAGAGAATAAACGATGGAACAATACATGTTATTTTTCGATATTGATGGAACTTTGTTAGATGAAAAAGAGGGAATCGTGCCGGAGAGTACGGTGCGTGCCCTGCATCAGGCAAAGAAAAACGGACATTTACTGTTTCTTTGTACCGGACGCTGCAAGTCCATCTGGCCAAAGGATATTTTGGAAATTGGTTTTGATGGTGTGGTAGGTGGATGTGGTACGAATATATTTTATCATGGGGAAGAACTGCTTCATGCAACATTACCGAAAGAATTGCAGAGAGAAGTTGCCGATTCTCTGACGCGCTATCATATCGATGGTGTTTTGGAAGGTCAGGAGACGGCATATTTCCGCAGAGATTACTGGATGCCGGTTGTAAAATCCATCTTTGAGGAAAATGGAACATTTTCGGCAAAATGCCAGTTGTTCTGGGAGGATGCCGATTTGAATTTTGATAAGATGGCACTTTGGTTTGATGAGAGCAGTGACATGAAATCATTTAAGGAACAATGGGAAAACACGTTTGATTTTATTTTACGTGACCCGACTTTTTATGAGGTCGTGCCAAAAGGTTATTCAAAGGCGACCGGAATTGATTTTCTTTGTAAGCGTTTAGAAATTGACAGAGCGCATACGGTAGGAATTGGTGATAGTACAAATGATTTGCCGATGCTTGATTTCACCGGCATCAGCATTGCAATGGGAAGTGGCAATCCGGATATTTTTCCGTCGGTCGATTATGTAACGGCGGCTGTGATGGAAGATGGAATTGAGAAGGCATTGAAACATTATCAATTAATCGAGTAAAGGGAGGTCGGCGAAATGAAGTTAAGTAAATTAGTGGAGCACATTGAGTACGAACTGGTACAGGGAAGCCTTGATACGGAAGTGGCAGATATCGCATATGATTCCAGAAAAATTAAAGCGGGAATGTTGTTTGTTGCCATTGCAGGAACGGTTGTCGATGGTCATAAATACATTCCGGATGTTGTGAAAAAAGGCGCATCGGTGCTTGTTGTGGAAAAAGAGATTGAGTCCATAGATGAAAGTATTACGGTGATTCGTGTGGCAAATGGCAGAGCAGCGCTGAGTCTTTTATCCCAGGCGTATTTTGATTATCCGGCATCGAAGATGATTTCGATTGGAATTACAGGAACAAAAGGAAAATCGACAACCACATATATGATTCGTGATATTATTGAAAAATCCGGGAAAACCTGCGGAATTGTTGGTACAATTGGTGTGGCAATTGCCGGCAAGGTGACACCGACGGAGCATACAACGCCGGAATCCTATGATTTGCAGAGATATTTTAAAGATATGGTGGATGCCGGGTGCGAGTATATGGTAATGGAAGTAAGCTCGCAGGGAATCAAGATGGACCGTGTGGCAGGAATGCATTTTAATTATGGTATTTTTACCAATATTACGCCGGACCACATCGGACCAAATGAGCATGCAGATTTTAATGAGTATTTGTACTGCAAGAGCCGTCTGTTTACGATGTGTGACGTCGGAATTGTAAATCGTGATGACCCACACTGGAAAGAAATGATAAAAGATGCGACCTGTGAGATTAAAACATATGGAACAGAAGATGCGGATATGACGGCAACGGAAATTGAGCATGTGAATAACGAGGGAAATCTGTGTATGAAATTCCATGCGAATGGTCTTTTGAACGGAGATATCATTGTTGGTCTGCCGGGACGTTTTAATATTTACAATGGAATGTGTGCGGCGTGTACCGGTGCTCTGTTGAAAATGCCGGAAGAGGTGATTCTGCACGCGCTTGAGCACGTAAAAGTGCGTGGCCGTGTGGAAAATGTTCCGACCGGCAGAGGATTTTCCGTATTGATTGATTTTGCGCATAATGGTGTGAGTACCGAGAGTGTGCTAAAGACTCTGCGTGGTTACAATCCGCACCGGATTATTGCTATTTTCGGATGTGGCGGCAATCGAAGTAAACTGCGCCGTTACGAGATGGGAGAGGCCGTTGGAAATCTGGCGGAACTTGCAATTGTGACAAGTGATAATCCGAGAACGGAAGACGTAATGGATATTGTAAAAGATATTGAGGTTGGTCTGGCAAAGACAAACGGTGAGTATGTGGTGATTCCGGACCGTCAGGAGGCTGTGAATTATGCAGTTGACCATGCCGAGGACGGCGATATGATAATTCTTCTTGGTAAAGGTCATGAAGAATATCAGGAAATCAATGGTGTGAAATATCATTACAGCGAGAGAGAAGCGGTTATGAATGCGCTGGCGCGTTAAATAAAAATTGAATTGAAAAAGAAACTATCAATTTATGCGAAACGAAGGCATAAACGGATAGTTTCTTTTTTTTTGGGTATAAGTAAAAAGAGAATGATTCAATGGAGGAATAAAGAAATGCGTCGAATTTTAGATTTTAACGAAAATTGGTGGTTTATTCATGCGGATGTGGATGTTTCAGAGGCAAGACCGGGAGAGGGAGAACTTGTTTCGCTGCCTCACACATGGAATGCACTGGATGGACAAAAGGGAGATGGAACATATGACAGAGGCAGTTACTGGTATGTAAAAACGTTAGACAAGTGGGAGCCGTCCGTGAAGTATTCCCGTTTGTTTTTGGAGGTACCGGCGGCGGGACAGCAGGCAAAAGTGTTTGTAAATGGTGAGTTCGTTGTGAGTCATGAGGGGGGCTATTCGGCGTTTCGAGCTGATATTACGGAAAAATGTACCGAAGAATTTAATACGATAGCGATTTGGTGCAGCAATGAAAAATGTGATGCGATTTATCCGCAGTCGGCTGATTTTACTTTTTATGGCGGGCTGTATCGTGGCGCACATCTGATTTGTGTGCCGGAAACACATTTTGAACTGTTACACTACGGAGATTTGGGAATCCATGCTGCCACAGAACCGGCTTCATGGGACAAAGAGGATTTTATGCTTCACATCCGAACAAAGATTTGCGGGGTGGAAAAAGATAATCAGGTGATTTACCAGATTTTTGATGAAGATGGAAAAGAGGTGGCAGGTGCAGCACGTCCGGCGGACTCACCGGATACTTCTATTCCTCTTTATAAACCGCACCGCTGGGATATTAAAAATAGCTATCAGTATATGCTAAAGGCATTCATTATGCGCAATAACGAATGCTTGGATGAAGTGGAACTTAAATTTGGTGTAAGGACTTTTTGCTGTGATCCCGGGCGCGGTTTTCTAATAAATGGAAATTGTGTGCCGCTGCGCGGCGTGAGCCGGCATCAGGATAAATTGTATCAGGGAAATGCACTTACTAAAGAGGATCACATCCGGGATGCTGAACTGATTGAAGAAATCGGGGCAAATACGGTGCGTCTTGCCCATTACCAGCACGCACAGGAGTTCTATAACGAGTGTGATAAAAGAGGATTTGTTGTTTGGGCGGAAATTCCTTTTATCAGCGTGATGAATGAAGACCCTTTAGCACATGAGAACTGTATAACCCAGTTAAAGGAACTTATTTATCAGAATGACCATCATCCAAGCATTTGTTTCTGGGGCATTTCCAATGAAATTTTGATTGGGGGTATTTCTGAAAAGCTTGTGGAGAATCACAGGGAGTTAAATGCACTTGCTAAAAAGATTGACCCATACCGTCTCACGACGATTGCTCATGTGACGATGACGCCGAAAGACGGTCCGATGCATGAAATTACCGATGTGGAAAGTTATAACCATTATTTTGGCTGGTATGGCGGAAAGACAGAGGACAATGGTCCATGGATGGATGAGTATCATGAAAAATATCCAAACCGCTGCATCGGATTGTCGGAGTATGGCTGTGAGGGAATCATTACCTATCAGGGAGGAAATCCAAAGTGCAAAGATTACAGCGAGGCATATCAGGCAGGATACCACGAATATATGGCACATATGTTAGAGAGACGCCCTTGGATTTTCTGCTCATATGTATGGAATATGTTTGATTTTGGGTGTGCCGCACGTTCAGAAGGCGGTGTGACGGGAAGAAATAACAAAGGCCTTGTAACGATGGACAGAAAAATTAAAAAGGATAGTTTTTACCTATACAAGGCGTACTGGAATCCGGAACCGATGGTTCATATCTGTGATAAGCGGTATTCGCTCCGCTCTGAGGAAAATACCCAAATCCGCGTGTATACAAATCAGGAAAGAGTGACACTTTTTGTGAATGGGGAAGAAATGGCGGTAAATGAGGTAAAACGTCATGTGGCATCTTTCCCGATTTCTCTTAGTGGAGGAAAAAATGCAATTCTTGTAAAGGCAGGAGATGTATGGGATGCTGTGACGATTGATAGGGTGGAAAAAGAGCCGGAAAGCTATGTATTCCCGGAAACCAGTGAGAGGGAAGAAGGCGTGGCAAACTGGTTTCAGGAGGTTGGTTCGCTAAATCTTTCAGAGGAAATGAAATATCCGGAGGACCGTTATCATATCCGCTGTACGTTAGAGGAAATCAGTGAAAATGATGAGGCGATGGAACTTGTCACGAAAGCGATGAAATTGATTACCGGTATGACACTTGCAAAAGGGGAAGGCATGTGGGATATGATGAAAAAAATGAAGTTGGAAAGTATGAAGGAAATGCTTGGGGCGATGGCACCGGATGGCTTTTTAGAAAGTCTGAATATGAAATTAAACGAAATTAAAAAGGAGAATTTAAATGGATAAACAAGTCAGACCCTTTGGTATGCGTGATAAAATCGGGTATATGTTTGGCGATTTCGGAAATGATTTTACTTTTATCTTATCATCGGCTTTCATGTTGAAATTTTATACAGACGTTATGGGAATTGGTGCCGGTGTGGTGGGAATGTTAATGATGGCTGCTCGTTTTTTAGATGCATTCACGGACATTACAATGGGACAGATTGTGGATCGGAGTAAACCGGGGAAGGACGGAAAATTTCGCCCATGGATAAGGCGGATGTGTGGTCCGGTTGCGATTTCCAGTTTTTTGATTTACCAGTCAGCATTTGCCGGTATGCCATATTGGTTTAAGGTAGGCTGGATGGTTGTCACGTATATTTTGTGGGGATCGATTTTTTATACCGCGGTTAATATTCCGTATGGTTCGATGGCTTCGGCAATTTCTGCCGAGGCAAAGGACCGGGCGCAGCTATCAACCTGGCGGACGGTCGGAGCAACTCTTGCCGGGCTTGTAATTGGAGCAGGAACACCGATGCTTGCTTATGTTACGGTGGAAGGTCAGACGGTTTTGTCAGGATTTCGTATGACGGTAATTGCCGGTGTTTTTTCTGTGCTATCCTTTTTGTGTTATCTGCTGTGTGTAAGACTTACGGTAGAGCGTGTTGAGGTGCCGGCGAGTGAAGGGAAAATCCAGTTCACAAGCCAGTTAAAAAATCTAATGAAAAACCGGGCATT
>ULXW01046258.1_pt1 | contig 14716 bp, 10 predicted proteins | sample 1961661 | NCBI WGS metagenome assembly ULXW01 (sample SAMEA4835849, study PRJEB28245) | human gut metagenome | biome: gut microbiome; material: fecal sample | place: Denmark | collected 2008 | reverse complement strand
TATTTGAGTAATGATAAAGATATGATTCAATTCCGTTATGGAGATAAGATAATTCGTTTTCGTGGACCATATTCATTAGAGCGATTTGTTTCCATAAAAGAATGGGATAATGGGTATATCGTTGTAATGGCAAAGTATCAGCATAATGCGGAACCGGAGGAGGAATATATTGATATGATTCCTGTTTTGAGGGATTTATATATTGACGCTTCGTTTTTTTTAAAACCCATTAAGGAAGTGAGGTTGGCTTATGGACAAGATTAAACAGATTGCGGATCAAGCGGATATGATTATTAACGGATATGCATTTACGCGCGAAGAAAATCGAATCCGTATCTTGAATCTAAATAATCCAGAGAAAGCTTTGGTGATTTCGGAGGATGGAACGGTATTGGAAACGACAATGGATGATATTGAGATTTGCATTGTTACAGATTACTGGAAAAGTGATCGAGAATTTATGGAGGATGGGGATGCCTAAATATTATCAGGATAAGATTTGTGGGTACTATCTGTATTTTACCTCTTTTTGCGTGATTGAGTGTATGCATGTACATGCAAGCGACAGAAAACTTACAGAAGAAGGATCTGCTAAGTTTTTTGTAAAGGCTGACGGTGATACTGTGTTACAGAATAGAGGAATGCTTAATGATAGAGATATTCGAAAAATACAAGCATACATTAAACGGCACTATAAGGAGATGTATAAAAAATGGGCTCAATATAGTGAGAATGACTTCTATCATGGAAACTAGTTGGCTTGTTATGTAACAAATTCCTACCAACGGCGGGAATAATAAACCGATAGAACTGCCGTTGAGTTGTTCTCTGGTAAAATAACAAAGGAGAATGACATATGAAACAACAGATCATTATTAATGTAATGCAACAGATGCTGCCGCACCTCGACAATGCCCAGATGCAGAAACTGCAAAAGGTGCTTGAAATCGCACTGTTTAATTGTGAGATTACAGCGCAGACAGAAAAGAAGGATACAGACGATAACCCAAAGCTGATAGATGCTTTTGTTGCAGCAAAGCGGATTGAAGGATGTTCAGAGAAAACGCTGAAATATTACCGTATAACCATTGAAACGATGGTTGCTTCGATAGACAAAGGTATCCGCCACATTCAGACGGAGGATTTGCGTTCCTATCTGACAGATTATCAGAGCAAGAATCAATCCAGTCGTGTGACGATAGATAATATCCGCAGGATTTTGTCCAGCTTTTTCTCATGGTTGGAGGACGAGGATTATATATTGAAAAGTCCTGTTCGCCGCATCCATAAGGTGAAAACGGCAACAAACATTAAGGAAACCTATACGGATGAGGACTTGGAGAAAATGCGTGACAACTGCACAGAGCTTCGGGACTTGGCGATGATTGATATGCTGGCTTCGACAGGAATGCGTGTTGGTGAGATGGTATTACTAAATCGAAACGATATTGATTTCAACGAGAGAGAATGTATCGTTTTTGGAAAAGGAAGCAAAGAACGAGTAGTTTATTTTGATGCTCGAACAAAAATACATTTACAGAATTATCTGAGGAGCAGAAAGGATGATAATCCTGCGTTATTTGTATCGCTGAAGTCACCATATGAAAGATTGAAAATAGGCGGTGTTGAAGTTCGCTTGCGAGAATTTGGAAAGCAATTAGGTTTGCAAAGGGTTTATCCACATAAGTTTAGACGCACGCTTGCAACAACGGCGATAGATAAAGGAATGCCTATTGAGCAGTTACAACAGCTTCTGGGGCATAGAAAGATAGATACAACCTTGCAATATGCAATGGTAAAACAGAGCAATGTTAAGATTGCTCACCGCAAATATATTGGATAAGGAGTAAACAATGGGACAATGGAATGAAGCGAAAATTGGGGAGATTGCTGAAGTTAAAGGAGGAAAAAGGATTCCTAAGGGAAGGAAACTTATTAAAGAACCTAACAGTCATCCGTATATTAGAATTAGAAATTTAGGAAAAACAAAGTATATGCAATTAAATACTGATTACGAGTATGTCGATGAAGAAACGCAGCAAATGATTGCTCGATATATAGTTAACCAAGGCGACATTTTGATAAGTGTCGTTGGAACTATTGGACTGGTTGGCATTGTTGGAAATACTTTGGACAAAGCAAACCAAACTGAAAATTGTGATAAGATAATCAATATAAAAAAGGTATTATCAGAATATCTTTATTATTATCTTGTTTCAAGCTTTGGACAAGATGAGATAAAAAAGGGTACTGTTGGGGCTGTACAACCAAAGTTGCCGTTGAAAAATGTGAAGGATATAATTGTTAAGTATCCACCTATTAAAGAACAAAAACAAATAGTAGAAATTTTAAGTGCTATTGACGAGAAAATAGAACTTAACGAGACTATAAACAATAATTTAGAGCAACAAGCTCAGGCAATTTATCAGCAAATGTTTATAGAAAACCAAAATCCTAATTGGAAAGAAGGAAAGCTTTCTGATTTAGTTGCAGTAAAATACGGTAAAGACCATAAGAAACTTGATGGCGGATGTTATCCTGTATATGGCTCTGGTGGCATAATGCGATATGTAGAGAAGCCACTATATACTGGCGAATCGGTCCTTATCCCTCGTAAAGGTACACTTAACAATGTTATGTATGTTAACGGTGCATTTTGGTCGGTGGATACAATGTTCTACACCGAAATGCTTCGTCCTAATATTGCAAAATTTGTGTATCACTTTGTAAAAGGCAAAGACCTTGCTTCGTTGAATGCTGGCTCTGCTGTGCCAAGTATGACAACCAACATTCTAAATGCAATGCCGCTATATGTTCCCGATGATAAAACCCTGAGCATTTTTGAAGAAACGGTAACCCCTATGTATTCTCAAATGCAAGAAAATGAAAAGCAATCGGCAAATCTTGCAAATATTAGAGATACATTACTTCCTCGTCTTATGTCCGGCGAGCTTGAAGTATCCGACATCGACCTCTAAGCCGCTGATAGACTCGAAAACTGCTTCGCAGTTTCCTCGTTACCGCCTCTGCCAGACACCTTGCCATCCGTATGCAAGCATCCGTTTGCCAAGATGTCTGTCTACGCTGCTATCGCAGCTATCCGTGCGTTGCACGGATGAGGCGGTAAATTATTGTTTACCATAAAAATATAACGCAAAATACAGGAGGTTGAACATGTCAAATTTATTTACAGAGGATACATATGAACAGGCAATTATTGAATTGTTTGAAAACATGGGCTATGACCACCTCTACGCTCCGGATTTTGATAGAGATTATACCAGTCCGCTTCTGGATTCTATTCTGAGAGATAGTTTGGTTCGTATCAACCGTGGTCTGCCTGTAGAAGCTATTGATGAGGCACTGGCCAAATTGAAGAATTTCGATACCGGAAGCTTGTTGCAGAAGAATATGATATTTATGGATTATCTGCAAAATGGCATCACGGTTAAGTTCTTTGTGAAGGGCGAGGAGCAATCATCTATTGTACGTTTGATTGATTACGCAAATGCAAAGAATAATTCTTTTTATGTGGTAAATCAGTTTACATTCCTTGAAAACGGAAATAACCGTCGTCCGGATATTATTTTATTTATTAATGGATTGCCTCTTGTTTTGATGGAGCTGAAGAGCCCGGCGAAGGATGAAGTGGGAGCGGAGAATGCATACCATCAGATTCGTAATTATATGCAGGATATTCCATCTATCTTTTATTACAATGCAATCTGTGTAATTAGTGATTTGTCTATGAATAAGGCTGGAACGATTACTTCCGGATTAGATCGTTTTATGGAATGGAAAACGAAAGATGGTAATTACGAAGATACTGCGTATGCGTCCTTTGAAACTTTTTATGAGGGTATGTTCCTAAAGGAACGTTTACTTGATATTTTGAAGAACTTTATTCTTTTCTCAGGCGTTAGCAATAGCCGCTTCAAAGTATTAGCAGGATACCATCAATATTTTGCAGTTCGCAAAGCAATCGAGAAAGCAAAGGTAGCAACTAAGACCGATGGTAAGGGTGGTGTGTTTTGGCATACACAGGGATCTGGTAAATCATTATCTATGGTTTTTTATGCACATTTATTGCAAGATGCATTAGATAGCCCGACCATTGTAGTTATGACAGACCGTATTGATTTGGATGATCAGCTTTATGCACAGTTCTCACAATGCGCAGATTTTTTGCGTCAGACACCGGTACAGGCAGAGAGCAAGGAACATTTGAAGTCACTTCTTGATGGCAGAAGTGCGAATGGAATCATATTTACTACGATGTTTAAGTTTGAGCGTGGAGAGAAAGCCTTATCGGAACGTAGAAATATTGTTGTTATGGCAGACGAAGCACATCGTGGGCAGTATGGTTTTGATGAGAAAATCGTTATGTCAGAGAATGAAAATGGTGAAAAGGAGGCACATACGGTAATCGGTAATGCCCGTGTTATTCATGATGCATTGCCGAATGCTACATTTATTGGCTTTACTGGTACACCGATTTCAGCTAAGGACAGAAATACTCGTGAAGTGTTTGGTGACTATATCGATGTTTATGATATGACGCAGGCAGTGGAAGATGGCGCTACTCGTCCAGTTTATTATGAAAGCCGTGTTGTTCATCTAAAGTTGGATGAGAATACGCTGGCGTTAATTGATTCCACTTATGATGTCTTGGAACAACAATCCGATGCGCAAACGATCGAGAAGAGCAAAAAGATGCTTGGCCAGATGGAAAGTGTACTGGGAGCGGATTCTACGATTGAATCTCTTTGTGATGATATTGTTGAACATTACGAAAAATACAGAGCAAATCTTCTGACAGGTAAAGCTATGATTGTGGCGTATTCTCGCCCGATTGCAATGAAAATTTACCGTCGTATTTTAAGAATTAGACCTACATGGACAGAGAAAGTGGGTGTGGTTATGACTGGCGGCAATAATGATCCAGAAGATTGGAAAGAGATTATCGGAACCAAAGCGCACAAGGAAGAGCTTGCGAGGAAATTTAAAGATAACAATGATCCGATGAAAATAGCCATTGTTGTAGATATGTGGCTTACCGGATTTGATGTGCCTTCTTTGGCTACTATGTATGTGTATAAGCCAATGCATGGCTATAATCTAATGCAGGCAATAGCTCGTGTTAACCGTGTATTCAAGGATAAAGAAGGTGGATTGATTGTCGACTATGTTGGAATTGCGTCAGCCCTAAAGGCGGCGATGAAAGAATATACGAAGCGCGATCAGTCTAAATACGGTGACATGAACATTGCAAAGATGGCCTATCCAAAGTTTCAGGAAAAGCTACAAGTCTGCAAAGATTTGTTGCATGGCTTTGATTTTAGCGGGTTTGTAGGTGGTTCTCCGCTTACGATGGCTAAGCTCATTACAGGTGGTGTAAACTTTATTCTCGATGCAAGTGTACCAGAAAGAAAAGATTTGTTCTTGAAGGAAGCTATGCTTTTGAAACAGTCGCATTCACTTTGTTCCAGTATGACAACAGAGCAGGAACGGCATGAAGCGGCTTATATGGAAGCTTTGCGATCTACGATTATTAAGATTACTTATGGTGGTACCGGTGGAAAGAGCCTGTCGCTCACCGAGATTAACGATCAAATCAATGAACTTTTGAAAGCGGCAGTACAGAGTGAAGGCGTCATCAGCTTATTTGACAGCAGCAAGAGTGGTGGTGAAAATTTTAGCTTGTTTGATCCGGCAGTCTTGGATGAAATCTCTAGAATGAAAGAAAAGAATATAGCTGTTGAGATTTTGAAAAAACTTATGGCTGAGCAGGTGGCTCTTTACAAGAGAACAAATGTGGTGCAGTCACAAAAATTCTCAGAAAAGATAGCGCAACTGATGAACTCTTATTATAACGGATTAATCACCAATGAAGAAGTTATTAAAGAACTTTTGAAAACTGCGGAGGAAATTGCAAATCTCTACAAGAATGGTCAGAAGCTGGGGCTTTCGCAAGAAGAGCTGGCATTCTATGATGCCCTTACAAAACCAGAGCATATCAAAGATTTTTACAAGAATGATGAATTGATTGCTCTGACAAGAGAACTTACAGAAATGCTTCGTAAGAATCGTACCATCGATTGGCAGAAAAAAGAAACAGCTAGAGCGCAGATGCGTAAGATGGTTAAACGACTCCTTAAGAAATATAAGTATCCTCCGGAAGATTATGCTTTTGCAATAAGTACAGTAATTAGTCAGTGTGAGCTTTGGACAGATAATGCGGAACCACGAAAAGAGGAAAAGCTCTATAAATATGTGTCTGAAATAGAACTAAGCAAGGTAGCAGAAAATACAGTTTCTTACGGAGAAAAGTAGTAATGGAGGTGCGACATGGATGCACGTAAAGGCAATATCTATGAGATATTAAATGGAAATAAGCAGTTTTTGATTCCAGTTTATCAGAGATTTTACAGCTGGGATATTGATCAGTGTAAACGACTTTGGAACGATATTGTAGAGATGCAGAGAAAAGGTAAAGCGGGTCATTTTGTTGGATCTATTGTTAATATTGCTGAGCAAGCGATGCCAACAGGTGTTCAGAAGTATATGATTATTGATGGGCAGCAGCGAATGACAACGTTAACTCTTCTTCTCCTAGCTTTGCGCGATTATGCAATAAAGAATCCTAATGACACAACAATTAATGCTCGTCGTATAGATAATATGCTTCTAAAAAATGAGTATGAAAATGGTGATGAACGGTATAAGTTACTGCTAACCGAAACAGATAGGGATATTCTTATAAGCCTTGTTGAGAAAAAGCCAATTGCAGAAGGTACTCGATCAAGGTTGATTGAAAATTATAACTTTTTCGATAAGAAGCTAGCCGATAAAGAAATTCAGCCAGCAGAGGTATACGAATCAATTGGAAAATTACAGATTGTTAATATCACGTTAGACCGTACCGTAGATGATGCACAGGCAATTTTTGAGAGCTTGAACTCTACGGGTAAAGAACTTTTAGAATCTGATTTGATTCGTAACTATGTTTTGATGGGACTTGCGCCATCTGAACAAACTTATGTATATGAGCATCTTTGGCGGCCTATGGAACAACTGTTTATTTACGAAACGCAAGGATATGTAATGGATGCTTTCTTCCGCCATTACTTGACCATGAAGTTTTCTCGTATTCCAAAGCAGGGACGTGTATATGAAGAGTTCAAGTTGTATCACTTGAACTGCGAATTTGGAAGTATTAGAGAACTTTGTCAAGATTTGCTGGAGTATGCAAAATATTATACTAATATTGTATTTAAGCGGAATTCTGACACGGATTTAAGGAGGTTATATGAAGATATTATTGATTTGAGAATGGAAGTATCTTATCCGTTCTTACTGAAGATTCATCATGACTGTACCGAAGGACTAATAACATCAGATGAGTTGAAGGAAATTCTGGAACTTTGTATTAGCTATGTTCTGAGACGTGCAGTTTGCGAAATTCCGACTAATTCGATGAATAAAACATTTGCAACGTTGAAGAATTATATTAAACCAGACGATTACCTGAATTCTGTTAAGGCATTCTTTGTAATGCAGGATACTTATAAAGAATTTCCAGATAACGATAAGTTTGAAGGTGCATTCGTAAACCGTGATATTTATAATATGCGTGCGAGAAATTATATTCTCAGTCGATTGGAAAACTTTGAAAACAAGGCTCCAATTACTATAGAAAATTACACCATTGAACATATTATGCCGCAAAACAAAAACCTTTCTTTGGAGTGGCAAACTAATCTTGGCCCTGAGTGGCAGGAGGTCCAGAAAAAATATTTACATACAATTGGCAATCTTACTTTGACTGCATATAATTCCGAGATGAGTGACAGGCCTTTTTTGGATAAGATGGATATGCTAGGTGGATTTAAAGAAAGCGCACTTAGGATTAATAAATATGTGGTTTTGCAGAATGAATGGAATGAGACACACATCCAAGAGAGAGCAAATGAATTAGCAAAGAAAGCAGAAGTTATTTGGCCATATCCTGCTTTAACAGCTACAGAACTAGCACCATATCAAGCAGAAGAAAAAACAGTGCAGAAGTATTCCTTAGAATCATATGCTGTTAATGCCTTTACAAGGATGCTGTTTGAATCTTTGGATAAACGTATTATGAAATTATCTCCAAGGGTGAAGAAGGAATATAAAAAGTTGTATGTTGCTTATAAGCTAGATACCAATTTTGTTGATATTGTATTCCAGAAACAAAGATTGCGCATTTCGATTAATATGAAGTTTTCAGAGCTTAATGATCCTAACGGTATCTGCAAGGATATTTCAGGTTTAGGACGCTGGGGAAATGGTGACGTAGAATTGTTTATGGAGCATCAGGATGAATTAGAGCAAATCATGGAAATTGTGAAGCAATCCTATGATGCACAGGCAGAAGGGGGAATAGATTGTGGTTTAGCGATTAACATTCTATAGGACTCAGCCACTTTTGTATAGTGGTAGGTGTCACATCAATTGTAACCCAACAACGAAAAATAAAAAAATCAAAGAATCCCCTTGCATAGGGGATTCTTTTGTGTTATTCTATGCTAGTGTGTTTTTGCACGCAATAGAATCAATTAATCACATGTGCGGATTGCGCGAAGGTGCCTGACAGCTCAAGGTCTCGCGTTTGGAAGTACATGGAAGCAAAAAAACCAAATGGAGGTAAACAAAATGAGCGTTATTTCAATGAAACAGTTACTGGAAGCAGGTGTTCACTTCGGACATCAGACAAGAAGATGGAACCCTAAAATGGCAGAGTACATCTACACAGAGCGTAATGGTATCTACATCATCGACTTACAGAAGTCTGTAGGTATGGTTGATACAGCATACAATGCAGTAAAAGATATCGTTGCTAACGGTGGTAACATCCTTTTCGTTGGAACAAAGAAGCAGGCTCAGGACTCTATCAAGGCAGAGGCAGAGCGTTGTGGTATGTTCTATGTAAACGAGAGATGGTTAGGTGGTATGCTTACTAACTTCAAGACGATCCAGACTCGTATCAAGAGATTGAAAGCAATCGAGACAATGGCAGAGGATGGTACTTTTGATGTTCTTCCTAAGAAGGAAGTTATTGGCTTGAAGAAAGAGTGGGATAAGCTTGAGAAGAACCTTGGCGGAATCAAAGATATGAAGAAGATTCCGGACGCTATCTTCATTGTAGATCCTAAGAAGGAGAGAATCTGCGTTCAGGAGGCACATACATTAGGTATTCCTTTGATCGGTATCGCTGATACAAACTGTGATCCGGAAGAACTTGATTATGTAATTCCGGGTAACGATGATGCTATCAGAGCCGTTAAGTTGATCGTATCTACAATGGCTGATGCAGTTATCGAGGCTAATCAGGGTGTTTCTATGGATGACACAGAAGCAGCAGAGGATGCAGAGTAATCTTTAACAGGAAAATGGAGGACGAGTGAAATGGCAATTACAGCTTCACAGGTAAAAGAATTAAGAGAAATGACCGGTGCCGGCATGATGGATTGTAAGAAGGCACTGACAAATACGGATGGAGATATGGATGCAGCAGTAGAATGGCTCCGTGAGAACGGTTTGGCAAAGGCTGCTAAGAAATCCGGACGTATTGCAGCAGAGGGTATGGTTGCAGTTGACGTATCTGAGGATGGCAAGAGCGCATCTATCGTAGAGGTAAACTCTGAGACAGATTTCGTTGCAAAGAATGAGGTTTTCCAGCAGTATGTTAAGGAAGTTGCAGCACAGGCTAAGGTTACATCTGCAGCAAATGTTGAAGCTTTCTTGGCTGAGCCATGGGCAGCAGAGGCAGGACAGACTGTAGAAGAGAAATTAAAAGCTATGATCGCTAAGATCGGCGAGAACATGAACATTCGTCGTTTTGAGAAAGTTACGACAGATGGTTTAGTTGTTTCTTATATCCACGCTGGTGGTAAGATCGGTGTATTAGTTGTGGCCGACACAGACAGCGATAGCGATGCTGTAAAAGAGTGCTTGAAGAACGTAGCAATGCAGATTGCAGCTTTGAATCCAAAGTATGTATCATCTGATGATGTTGATGCAGATTACAAAGAGCATGAGAAACAGGTACTTCTTGCACAGGCTAAGAATGATCCTAAGAATGCAGGTAAGCCGGATGAGATCATTGAGAAGATGATCATTGGCCGTCTTAACAAAGAGCTTAAAGAAGTATGTTTGTTAGAGCAGCCATATGTTAAGGCTGAGAACAAAGAGAATGTTAAGCAGTATATTGAGGCTGTTGCAACAGCTGAGGGATGCAAGCTTAATGTTACAAAGTTCGTTCGTTTTGAGACTGGTGAAGGTCTTGAGAAGAAGGAAGAGGATTTCGCAGCAGAGGTTGCAGCACAGCTTGGCTAATCATTAGTCAGACCGGAAATGATCTTATTGAACAGGAGATCAATATGGTAAATGATACCCCATGAATGCATAAACGATATGCGTTCATGGGGTTTTTTACACTTTAGGAAATTTTTCATTTTCTGTATTGTAAAAAACGCTTTGTAAAGATGCGACTGTCTTGTAGCCTGCGTCACAGGTTCGTATATAGCGCGAAAGGTAAGAGTAAGTTCTTGACACGATATCATATCGTGGTAAAATAACAATATATTAACAATAATTGGGCAAAGCAGGTGAAAGTCTGTGACGCAAAGCTATAGGGCCTTTGAAATGGCAGCCAGTTGCACAAAGATGGAATTGGTTAAAAAGGGTGCAATGGTAGTGTGAATTGCATCTTTTTTTCTTTATAACGATTAAAGTATCAAAAGATAACTCGAACTACGCACAGAAAAATGTTTAGTGTTCTATGACATAATAAGCAATATATGACGATATGATAATATTGGATGTGTATAGTTTGAACTTGTCAGAAGATAATGGCGTAATGTACAAAAGGGGGGAGTGAGCTTATGGAAAATATTTTAGTTCAAAAATTAAAAGAATACAGAATGTTGTATGTATTCTGTATGTTAGTACATATTGTTCTTGCTGTGGAGTTTAACCGCTTGCAGTTGTACGTGTTATTTGGATTTAATATTTGCAGTGTTATTATGTATTTTATGGGTACGATCTGCATGAGAAGAGAGAGGCATGTTAAATTTTGGCTGATCGCAGCATTTATCGAGATTATAGCACATGCGGTGCTGTGTAATCTTTATTTGGGATATGGATATGGTTTTTGGCTATATGTTGTTGCGCTGATTCCGGTAATCTATTATGTGGGATTTTCAAGTGACAGTTGGCAGAGGGGAGTAGGAAGCTATAATGCACTAACGATCATAGCAACGGTGATCATCGTTATATCGTGCTTTGTATCCAGAGAAAGTAATTTGGTATCGAATATTTTTCATGGATTGTCAATACGCGTTTTTGCTATTAATTTGTCGATGTGTATGGCGATGTTAATTTACGAGACGATGTTGTTTGTGTATGCGATCAAAGAGCTGTTTCAAGATCTCCAAAATAAGAATGACGATCTGCAATTTTTAGCTAGTTACGATGCATTGACCAAACTTCGCAATCGTCGCAGCATGGGAAAAGTGATGGAGCAGTATGAACAAGATGGAACACCGTATTGCATGATACTAGGAGATATTGATGACTTTAAGCGTATTAATGACACTTATGGTCATACATGTGGGGACATTGTACTGCAAAAAATTGCAGAGATCATACAAACTTTGGTGGATCCGTATGGTGTGGCATGTCGATGGGGTGGAGAGGAGATTTTGATTTTGTTACACAGTACGCCTGAGGAGGGATTAAGACTTGCGGAACGTATACGTGAGACAATCGAACAGACAGCAGTTATGTATAAGGGAATACGAGTAAAGGTGAGTATGACTTTTGGCTTTGGCAGCGGTGCGGAAAGCAGGATGATCGAGAAACTTGTCACAGTAGTAGATGCCAGATTATATATTGGCAAAGAAAATGGAAAAAATCAAGTAGTGTCTAAAAGTTCAATTTGACGACAAAATTGAACTTTTCCTTGCGACAGATCTAAGAAAAAAGAAAGATACGCATTGTTTTTGAACGTCAGGTGTGCTATTATAGCAACATATTGAAGTTCAAAATAGCAGAAATGACACGAAATTGAACTTTCTTACATATAATGTTCTGCAAATTGAACTAGATTGATAAATAAAAGATTGGTTAGCAGTGCAGCAGTTGCGACTGCGGAATTGCACCTGGAGAAAGGAATGAGAATGTTTATGGAACGGACGTTTGCAGAACGGCTGCAAGACGCTATGAGACAGCGCGGGTTCAAGCAGGTAGATCTTGTACGCGAAGCGGATAAATATGGCGTCAAGCTTGGGAAGAGCCATATGAGTCAATATGTGAGCGGAAAGACGGTGCCGCGAGCGGAAATTCTTCGTTTTCTGGCAAACTGTCTGCAGGTAGACGCAGACTGGCTTTTGACGGGAGAAGGAGACAGCCGGATGGTAGAAGGAAATACCATCCATAATGTGGGCGAGAAAAACACCGCTCGTAAAGCAGAAGACGGAGAGAGTGCAGAAGGAAAAATTGAGGGGAAGGTATCCCGGAAAGGATCAACCCAAAATAGAGTGAAATCAGGAGGAAGTATCATGAGAGAGTTTATGAAGTCATCCAAATTAGATAATGTATTATATGATGTAAGAGGACCGGTTGTTGAGGAAGCAAATCGCATGGAGGATGCCGGAACACAGGTTCTTAAATTAAACATAGGAAATCCTGCACCGTTTGGTTTTCGTGCACCGGATGAGGTGATCTATGATATGCGCAGACAACTTGCAGACTGTGAGGGATATTCGCCGGCAAAAGGAATGTTTTCGGCTCGAAAAGCGATCATGCAGTATGCGCAGTTGAAACATATACCAAATGTTGCTATAGAAGATATTTATACGGGAAATGGTGTTAGTGAACTGATCAATCTCAGCATGTCTGCTTTGCTCGACAGTGGGGATGAAGTGTTGGTGCCATCACCGGATTATCCATTGTGGACAGCGTGTGTGACGCTGGCAGGAGGTACTGCTGTGCATTACTTATGCGATGAGCAGTCAGAATGGTATCCGGATATTGAAGATATCCGCAAAAAGATCAATGACCGCACAAAAGCAATTGTCATTATCAATCCGAACAATCCGACCGGAGCACTCTATCCGAAAGAAGTGCTGCAGCAGATTGTAGATGTAGCGAGAGAACATCAGATCATGATCTTTTCGGATGAGATTTATGACCGTTTGGTGATGGATGACGAAGAGCATGTTTCAATCGCATCACTGGCACCTGATCTGTTCTGCGTGACGTTCAGCGGCTTATCAAAATCGCACATGATTGCCGGTTTCCGTGTAGGCTGGATGGTTTTAAGCGGCAACAAGGCGATGGCAAAAGATTACATTTTGGGCTTAAATATGCTTTCTAATATGCGCTTGTGTTCGAATGTTCCGGCACAGTCCATTGTTCAGACGGCACTTGGCGGCCATCAAAGTGTGCAAAATTACATTGTGCCGGGTGGGCGTATTTATGAGCAGCGAGAGTATATTTATAAGGCGCTCAATGACATCCCGGGAATTACTGCTGTCAAACCAAAGGCTGCTTTTTATATTTTTCCTAAAGTAGATACGAAGAAGTTTAATATTGTGGATGATGAAAAATTTGCATTGGATCTGCTTCGGGATAAGAAGATTTTGATCATTCATGGCGGTGGATTTAACTGGAGTGAGCCGGATCACTTTCGTGTGGTATATCTTCCTCGGATTGAAGTGTTGGAAGAATCCATTCATAAGATGGAAGAATTCTTTAGTTATTACCATCAATAATTATGTGCCTGCAGGGTGATCGTAGCAAATTTTTAAACTTTAAAATTTGTAGTAGTTTTTTCAAAAAAAGTGTTGTATAATTAGTCGGATAATATGTGCTTTGATATAGGGAAGCTATGTACGAAATTATATTCGTATATTCTTTTCTATATTGAGTGATGGGTGGCAGATGCACTATTAGAAATGAGGAAAATATGAAAAAAAAGACGGTTGCCGTTTGTATGGCAAATATTGATGAACAATATAATGATATCTTTTTACACCGATTTCGTGAATTTGCGGCAGAAAATGACATTAATCTGCTTTATTTTTATTCGTTTAGTGCGTTTTATTTTATGGATTCGCATGATATCGGAGAGCGGAAAATATATCGTTTGATCAACTATGATATCTTAGATGCACTGGTTATTTTTTCAGTGACTATTTTGGATGAGGATCTCTTAACAGGGATTGTGAATGGTGCAAATCAAAAGGGTATCCCGGTTATATCAATTGATCGTGAATTAGATGGATGTATCAGTGTTTGCATTGATGATCTTGAAGCAATTTATAAGATTACATCGCATATGATCGAAGAGCATCATGCGAAGAATATTAATTTTATTGCAGGAAGCAAAGGACAAGGTTGCTCAGAAGCTCGCATTGAAGCATATAAGAGAGCTCTGCGCGATCATAATTTGGAAGTGGACGAGCGGCGTATTGACTATGGCGATTTTTGGAATGAGCCAACATTAGAGGCTATGCAGCGGTTTGTTGATAGTGGTATTCCTATGCCGGAAGCGGTGGTGTGCGCCAATGATGTTATGGCATTGGCAGTGGAAGAGTTTTTTGAGCAGCGTGGTTTTCGGGTGCCGGAGGATATTATGATCACCGGTTATGATGGCATCACGGAGGCTGTCAAT
>ULXW01063032.1_pt1 | contig 14722 bp, 8 predicted proteins | sample 1961661 | NCBI WGS metagenome assembly ULXW01 (sample SAMEA4835849, study PRJEB28245) | human gut metagenome | biome: gut microbiome; material: fecal sample | place: Denmark | collected 2008 | reverse complement strand
GTCTGAATTTATCCTTTGGTTTATATGCTGAAATTACCAAATCTTGTTTAATTGCTTGAGACATAGCATTTACCTGATTGTAACTACTATGCTGCTTGTCCAAAGTGCGAACATCCGCAACAATAAATCCTGCAGAAGTTATTGCTGACTGAATTGCATTCCAAACCGAGTTCTTGGAATTATGAAATTCAACTGTAATCCATCTACCGGGCTTAAGTACTCTGAAAAATTCTTCAAAGCACCGTTTCATTAGGCTCATGTAGTCTGCGACATCCTTGTTCTGTGAATTGTTCACAATCGCTTCACACGTATTAGCTGTACGTACTCTGAGCCAAGATTCCCAAAGGAAGTTGAGTTCTGAATACATCAGATTATCTCCGAATGGAGGATCGACAAAAATATAGTCTATTTGGTTTTCACCAATTTGTTTATAGTCAGTTGATGACTGACATGAAACTATTGTATTTTTGTTATCGGCATAACTTCTAACACTTTGAATATCAAGAGCCTTTTTCAGAAAAGTAATGACATTCAATTCCTTCAGTAAAGAAGGAATATATAAAGTACCAGACATTGGGCCACCGCCCGCCCCCCAACATCCATTCATATACGTTAATCTATATTGTTTCGTCATCTGATTGGCAACTTTGGTAAAAGCACATAATAAATCTGTATCCATATTGGCCTTTGCATAAAAGCAGCTCAGTACATAAAGAATCCTCTTTGTGTAGAACATGTGTGCATGTGTAATTCCAAGCTTTGTTGCATCAGAAGTTTTATCTCCTTCTGGAATTCTATCAATTGGATACCAATAGGGAATATGTGTTTTTTCAATTTTGCTGATTATTTCCATGTCGTTTTGATCAGGTTTCTTTTCGAACCTTTTACCAGCAAAAGAGTAGTTTATTAGAACGGGAATCTGCTTAGAGATAGTAATGGTTTCATTCAATCTTTCATCAAAAGACATTTCTTGTGCATGCTCACATTGTGCCTTTTTTATCTCAACACCACAACATTTACAACGGAAGCGATCATGGACTTTTCCATTATCAATGTCTACTGCTGAATCCCAAAATACAATTTCACTTCCGCAATTAGGGCAAATGAAAACATCAGACCACACAACATAGTTAATCGTTCCTTCATTATTCGCTTGAAAAAGATATGTTTCTTCTGCATGATGGGTAGTTTTATACATCCAGCTACATTCTTTCTCAACATCGCGCATAATAGCTTCAGCCTTTTGGTTAAAAAGCGGAGAGACACGCCTGTTATATGCATTGCTAATCGAGGTCGAAATAGTTGACAAATCGTTTACTATAGTAAAGCGTTGTCCCCATTGACAATTTTTAACATCATGTTCGATTTTTTGCTTCACTTCAACTGGCGGGTTCTTGCACATATTAGCTGCAACGCCAAGCATACCAGTTCCGCAAAAGCCATCTAAGACAATATCTCCTGGCTTTGTGTAATTCATCACGTATCTCATAATGGCTAAATGAGGCACTTTAGTATGATACGTATGTAATTTATAGATAGGGTCGTATTTTCCTTCACTCACATCCGCTGCAAAAGGCTCCCTATGATAATCATCCGTCTCCTCATCATAGGGCGTTCCATTTTCACGAATAAATTCCTCGATAAACGGGTTCGGGCAAGCAGTATAATAGGGCGCATCGGACAGTGCAATAATATCCTCGTCGGTTCCAATCGGGAAGCCTTCAATATCGCGTACCTTATCAATATCCTCTTTGGTCAGCTTTCTGGGTTCCATGCTGATATCCTCACTTTCTCTTTCTGGGTTATATAGATCGTTTCTGTACAGTTTATTTGATCCGTTTCTGAATGTCCTCAATGGACGGCAGCTGCTTTTCCAGATCGTCCGGCAGACTGCTGGTAATTTTGTATTCGCTCACACCAATCGGCTTTGAAATATCTTTGAGGGAGTATTCCGCTACCAGATTGTTCTTGCTCTTGCAAAGGAGCAGGCCGATGGACGGATTGTCCTGTTCCTTCTTCAGAATGCCATCCACAGCCGACAGATAGAAGTTCAGCTGACCGGCATACTCCGGTTTGAAATCGCCAGTCTTCAGTTCGATGACTACGTAGCAGCGCAAGTTCAGGTTATAGAATAGCAGATCAATGTAAAAATCATCACCGCCTACATTCAGGTGATACTGATTCCCCAGAAATGCAAAACCGGTGCCCAGCTCCAGAAGCAATTTCGTGACATCGCGTACAAGTGCCTGCTCGATATCCCGCTCCACCATATCTTCCCGGAACGGGATAAAATCGAACACATACGGGTCTTTCATTGTCTGAACAGCCAGTTCACTCTGCGGAGATGGCAGACGGCGCTCAAAGTTGGAGACTTTGTCTACCAACACCTGCCGCTGATACAGGCCACTCTCAATCTGATGAACCAAAACATTTCTGGACCAGCCGTTTTCCGCCGTCTTTCTGATGTACCATATGCGTTCATCTTCATCAGGGATCTTATCCAACAGGACAACATTATGTCCCCAGGGAATTTGTGCAACAACCTGTTGCACAAATTCCCGATCCGGATATGCCGCAGCGAATTTCGCCATATACTTCAAGTTCCGGACGGAATAACCCTTACTATCCGGAAAAGCAATCCGGATATCAGCGGCAAGATTATCTATAAACTTGTTTCCCCAGGATTTGTGTTCATTGATGATGCAGCCAATCTCATGGTAAAGCAACAGCATATCTGCATTTACATGAACTGCCGCACGATATTGTGCATCCGTTATTTCCCGTTTTATGTTTTCTACAATGGAGATATACTCTGTCGAATTGATCAGCATAAGCTGCACCTCACTTTTCTCTGGACAGAACTATTTTTTTACAATGATACGGAGTTTTCCTGCATCCTTACCTCTGGTGTATCCGGCAATCAGATCATTCACTTTCTGCCGGAATGACGTTTCATCCAACGGCGGGAGTTTGGTCAGCTTCTCAATCAAATCATCCGCATCCACGACCACCGGTTCAAAGCCTTTCAGCAAAGCCTGAATTGCCTTGATGAAGAAATCATCCACGCGCTTCGGGAGCTCCTTGGTTTCGATAAAAGCATCGATGACATTCTGCTGTTCGGCGCTCAGATACTCTTTCTGACTGGCAACGATTGGATCGGAAATAGTATTCAGAAGAGATTTAGTCCATTCATCCAGCAAAGCATCCAGCCGCGCTTCGATGTTATCCAGTTTGCCATAAACCGGCTTCACATTGTCATCCAGATGGAAATGGCAATGCGGGCAGACAGGGGAGGATTTCAATTCTTCCGGAGTCAGCTCATAGCAGACTTTCAAATCAGAAAGCTCATTTTCCAAATCGGTCAGTTTTGCTACCGAAAGGATATCGATGGAACGTAGCTTCCGGAGGCTGAGCAGTGTCCTTCCTTCCTGAATTTTACCACGACGCTGCGCATCAGTGATATCCAGTCTTTTTTTCTTATGTTCATCAAAGTAAAGATCAATGTACTTTGATTTTACTTTGTTCAATTCCACTTCTGCCTTCTGTGCGGCAACATCACCAGATTCTCCATCCCAGATACTGTCTCGGATGGTCCGGAAAGTTTCTTTTGCCTGAGCCAGTTCGCCTTTCAAAGCATCTCCCAGTTCAACGGCCTCGATGCCGGTCATATAGGACACAATCGCCGTGCAGTTGCTCTTAAAGGCAAGATATTCGTTGATCTTTTTGATCATTGCAATATCCGCAGCCAATTTCTCAATCTGCTCCATGGTCAGGCTGAAATTGTTCAGTTTGGCCGGGGTATTAAAGCGCGCCTGGTAGTTGCTGAACTCATCGCGTACATTCTGGCAGGCAGATTTCAGTTGCGGCATTCTTGCGGTCGCCACCAGCGGTTCTCCCCAAAGCGTAAAGTCCTGGTTGATTTTTGTGTTTGCCAGTACCGCAGAATTGCATACTTCTTGCGCTTTTTTCAGAAGCTCCTCTACGCCTTTCACGCGGGTACCCTGATTATCCAGAAGCGCCGGATTGATATCGAGTACGCCAAACAAAGCTTTCAGCTCTGCCATGGCCATCTCAGAAGGTCTGGAAAGGAATTTGAATTCGTAAAGATCGAGTACATTTGTCCTCGGTACTTCATCCAGATTAGATGCTGTCAGTGCTTTTCCAGTCTTCAACGTCATGACCGCATATCCGTCATAAACCATGGCAAGGAAGACTATCGGCATAAAGATAAACTCAATCTTGAAATGCTTATCAACATACTGATCCATAAATCTGGGTTCAAAAATATCGGAGTAGTTGATAACACCCTGCGGCGGCAGTTTTTTCAGCATTTCAATGAAATATGCCGCATACTTGGAGTTCTTTGTGGAAATCTTGTCCCCGTCCAGAACACCAAAGCTTGCCAACATATTGGCTGACAGTTGACTCTTTCTGCCCGCAAAATGATCAAAGGCTGCACGTACTGCTTCAGCCATATTTTTGCGGGTAATCTTTGTTTTCATTACAGGATACTCCGAATACTTCTCACAGAAGTAATCGTCGAAACTGAGAGAAGCAGCGAGATCAATCGTGTCCTTAAAGGTCATATCCCGGTTATAGCGGCCCTTCAGGACCTCGATCAGTTGACGGCGTCCCCGTTTGTATACCACATCAAAGCAAGTGTTTTTGTTTTCGTTCAGGAAACGAATGAGTTTTTTCCGGATCACGCCCGCCTTATTCAAATAGGCATCTTTATCTTTTCCTTCGCTCATTGCGGCGAGGCTGGTAGCAGCTGTATAAAGTCCCAGAGTTTCTTTGAATTCTTCCGTAGATTTGAAGTACAGATATACTTCATCCGGGAGATTCTGAACACTTACGCCATTTTTATCGTATGGTGGCATGATATGGATATAGAAGTCACGCTCTGGCTGGGCTGTGCTTCTCTCTCCAGGCAGTCCCATAAACAGATAGCCTTCCCGGAACATATTATGAGTACCCCAGTTCAGGTCATATTCGTAAATATTGAAATTTGTTACATATTGCTTGGCATCCCATTCCAGGCAGCTGTACACAACATTGTAGAAAGAACGGTTCAGTTCATCATCAGCGAGAAGCGTTGCCTTCTGTTTGATCTTCTCATCGTAGTCAACAACCTTATCAACGTCAATGTAATACTGGTTGTTTGCATCATTGAAAATAATGAACTGACCAGAAACGGTAGTCATGATTTCTTTCAATGTCACCTTTACAGCAGACAGAAGGAAATCAGCATCCTGTTCCGGCATCATCATGTACAGGCACAGATCGTCCTTTAAGTTTTCGGCTGTCATACCAAACTGAACATCCAGTCCATTGGTAGTCAAACGATGAACGCTGAGCGCATAGATAATCTGCATCGCCATCGGCTTATACGCAGCTTTGGGAAACGCTCTAACGATTATATCTTCTAACTGCTGGCTTGCTCCAACAACACGACTGATTGTAGGGTCACTTTTCAGCAGACCGTTAGATTTTATTGCAGGCCAGTAGTTATCGAAAGAGATAATGCCCGGTGCATTTTCAGGCACATTAGTATCAAAGATATCTTTGATCGTTGTCGAAATATTCTTCAGGATATGACGGTTTTCAATCAAATACAGTTTGTTGAATACGTCAATGTATGACGGATGAATCGGAAACAGATCCACAAATTCTTCCAGTCTTGAGGACATACCGGTATAGAGCCCGCAGAATTTCTCCAGGTGCTTACGAATCAGGGCTTTCTGTTCCGGAGTCTTCTTCAGGATTCGCTCTGACACCACATAGGATGTAGCTTCTTTTGTAATTATCAGCTGGGTAAATCTGTCGCTGACATGCTTCAGTGTATCGGCGACAAAGCTAAATCTCGGATTATCGAAAATCTTCTCCTGCATACCAAACATGACCCGCAGGGAGGACTTAGAACACATTTCGCCCAATGCACGGAAGAATTCCAAATCCAAAACGATTTCCCGTTCATTTCTGGACGACAGATAAGAGAGGAATTCATCAACGACAATCAGATAACCCTTGTCAGGATACTTCTTCGAGAAGGCCATCATCATATCTTTGACTACAGATTTTATACTTTTTACGCTGCTGTATTCAGGAACATCAAAGTCAATGCCGCGTTTCTCAAAATCCTCCTGAACATATCCCATGATGACATCGTACAAAGGCATTACGACGCCGCCGATCTCAATGCGCAGAACTTCAAACTTTCCTGCAATAGGCTTCACTTGCTCCGCAAACTTTTTGTTCTGGAGATACTGAACGTTATCAGCATCCGTAGCGATAGCGGAGATAACGCTCATCAAATGGGATTTACCAGTACCATAGTTACCGACAATCAAAACGCCCTTATTGTCTACCACTTCATCCATCTGGAGTTGGTCAATCACCGGAGCCTGAAGGCTCTCAGCCATCGTGTCGGACATTACATAGGTTTTCACATATTCGCGTGCCTTATTCTTGTCATCCGCCGTCACAAGCTGAATGACATCCTCAATCGGATGAAAAGAAATCAGATCTGAGTACTTCATTGTTTGTCCTCCCTCGTTAAACGACGCATGTAACATCGTATTTATCTAAATCAAATGTTTTGAAATCGGAATAGCACGTTTCCGCATACATCAGTTTGCCATCGTTATATGTCCCTGGCCATCTAATTGAGAAATTTTTCTTTTTGCAGGCTGCAACCAACACTTGCAAGACATCAATTTGGTATTCAGGATTAAAAAGCACATCAAAGTCCTTTATCAAACAGTTATCCGGCAAACTTGCTATGATTGAATCAATGATGCCAGGCAATTTGAAAGATCTTCTTGCAGGTTTTATATTGACAAGTTTTTCGGCAATTAGGATATTTAGCGCGATCGCATTCTTTTCCAAATTCTCATCTGTATAGCAGAAGATGATTGGTTTCATCAGCCCATCAGGACCATTTAGTTGATATTCATATTTTGAAATCCGTTTGCCCATCTTCAGAACATTCCTTTCGCTATACAACAATCAGGTTCTTTCACATTATCCTCATCTGGAACAAACTCCACTATGTCATCAAGAGAGCAATCCAGCGTTTTGCAAATCCGCTCCAAAATATCGATAGTAACATTTTCGCCGCGATACATCTTGCTGACGGTGTAGTGACTTACTTTTGCCTGTTGCTCCAGTTCCTTCTTTTTCATGTCTTTGTCAATAAGGAGTTTCCATAATTTTTTGTAGCTTACAGCCATAATTTATCCCTCTCTTATTTTCAGCAGGTGGTTAGTATAACTCATATTCTATTATAGCACGAAAGTGTGAACAATTCAATCTAAAGATGTGTCATAAAACACATCCATCCGAAAGTTTTATGGAACGAACTCTTCTTTGGCAAGCAATGCCTTCCTGATCAGAAAGGCTCAAAACAAAAAGATTCCACCCGGAGGCGGAACTTTCTGTTTCTGCTTGTTGGGGGCAATCCCCAAACCCCGATGATCGAAGATTTCATCTTCGGCGGCGCACCTGACGGCGCTTATTTTTCTTCCTGCTGATGCTCTCGCTGAGGCGTGCTTCTGACATTTTCAATGCCGAACAAACCGGCCAGATTTGCCTGATAAGTCAGCAGCTCCCGGTACTCATCTTTCGCCCGGTAGTATTCCGGGTATGCCGCCTTTTTCATCGCCAGCAACTCGGCGTACTCTGCCCGAAGGGCTTTCAGGGAGGGAAGCTGCTTCTTGTGGGAACCGGCAGTTTTACCGGAAGTGTCAGATGGAAGCAATTCGTCAAATGCCCGCTTGGACGCTTTGCAGAGCTTGATCGCATCCTCGTGCTCCTCGTAGTACGCTTTGGAATAACCGGATGCCCGATAACCGGCATAGATATCTTTGGTTTTGAGATAGTTGGTGATGTGCTTCTGGAGCACCGCAATCTCATTCAGCCGCTTTTCGGCAGAGGTAATCTGCGCGGACAACGCATCTCTGCGCTGCTTTACGGCTTCCACCGATTCTGCAAATGCCTCGAAATCATCTGCGCTGGTGAACCCGTGCTGCTGATAATATAAAAGCGCCCTGGCCTGCTGTTTGGTAATCTGATTCTGGATAGACAGATCGTAGTAACAGCCTCGACCCTGATTCTGCATTGCTTCCAGAGCGCTGACAAGCTGGGCTTTCTGTACTGCCAGCGGACTTCGGCGTTTTCTCGGATTATGGATACGCCTGCCCGCCAGCACTTCCCGAATAGCATCCTCACGATATTCTTCCGTAAGGGAGCGCATACGGATATTGCGCTTCTGGCGCGGATGGCTGAAAGTGATGTTTTTCCCGCGGGTAACAGTGTAACCGGCCTGTTCCATGAGCGAATAAAAGCCCTCAAGATCATGCGGCTTTTTTGCCAGCACCGCATCCATATCCAGACAGAGGCGGTCGCGGTTTGAGGGCTTTTCAATATCGCCCTGCCAGCGGCTGTAGCTTATGCCGTGGGGCTTCGGATTTTCAATGACGGACAACCTGTGCTGAACGCAGATCAGATCGCTCAGCTTCCGGACTGCCATGGTGCTGCCCCAGAAGTTCCGGAATTTCCGGGTGCAGTCAAGACTGGTGGAGTTCCAGTAAATATGATTGTGGATGTGCTGTTTGTCTGTGTGGGTGCAGACAACAAAGGCATGGTTGCCTTTCAGGAATCGCTCGGCAAATTCGTAGCCGATGCGGTTCGCCTCCTCCGGCGTAATCTCACCGGGACGAAAGGACTGGCGCACCTGATAGGCGATCACATCGCTTTCCTGTCTGCGGCCGGTCAGCTGAAAATACTCCCGTTTGGAAAGCGCAAATTCTGCGTCTGCGGTCTCCGGGTCGCAGGCATAGGCACTGATCAGTTGGCCCTCCTGGGTCTTATCCGGATTTTTGCCGTAGTCCAATCTGTCGGACAGACATTGCCGGATGGTTTTTCCCTTGTTCTGATGCATGGGGATAATGCGTGTTGTTGCCATATCGGTTCACCGCCTTTTTCAAAAAAGAAAGGCTCCTGCCGGCAAAAGCAGAAGCCCTCATCAATGTAATTCACTTTGCGCCAACCTGGCGCAAAGTTCTGTTATCCGTACACGCTGTCCTGAATCCAGTAGCGGAATTTCTGCACCTGTCCCAGGAGCATGATGGAGAACATCGGCAGTCCGAACGGGGTAAAGAGAAACGCCGCAATCAGTCCGCAGATGCCCTGGGCAGTCTTTCCGTCAAAAAGGATGCAGAGTGCGCCCAGACCCACGGCAATGGCGATGAAATTCATAACGACAGCGGATATCTGAACCAGCTTCGATGCCAGCCAGACGAAAACGGACAGAACGGCAATCATCGGTGCGCAGAGAATTTTCAGCAGTATTTTCATGGTCAGAGCCTCCTTTTCTTCTTTTCTGATTCTATTGTAATTCTGAAATTCAAAACGCTCAAGGATACGGAGCCGGATAACAAAAAATGCGGGCAGCAAAGCGCACGGCTCTGCTGCCCATGGGGTGTATTGTCCTTATTTCAAGGCGGACAGTTTGGTGAGAATATCATTCAGACGGGTAGCGGTTTCTTTCTGAAACCCCAGTATCTCCTCCAGATCTGTATCATAGATGCGCCCGGTATCGTGCAGATGTCTGGCAATCTGATTGATATTGGCATTTGCGCGCCTGAGCAGATGCAGCATCTCCTGGATCTCCGGCATATCCAGCTTAATGACCATGCCGTCAATGGCCATCTTCCGCAGGAAAGCGCTGAGGTTTGTACTGCCCGACAGCGCCATATTCTTTTGAATCAGGTCATATTCCTCCTGCGTTGCCCAGAAGTGCATACTGATGTCTCTGGTATCTGCCATAATCAGAGCTCCTTTGCTTTCTCTCTGCCGGGTTTTGACGCGGCATCCGGCAGAGGCTTCTGGAGCTTTTCCAGAACGGACGGCTTCTTCTCTCTGGGCGCTTTCTCCAGTTCCTTTCGGAAATGGGTAATGAACAGATCCGTCAGACCGGTATGCGGTTTGTCCACCACAAAATAGCAGTTGCGGTCTCCTCCCCAGGAATCGGGGTTCGGCACGACCGGCACGGTCTGCGCCCACTCCCGGTTGGCGCGGCTGATGCGCCCGTCCCAATCTTTATACTGCACTGTATTGGCCAGCACATACTGGATTCTCTCCATGCTGAATTCTGCGCTGACCGCATCAAAAACTGCCTGAGAATTCAGACGATTGTTGCCGTAATTCTCGGAAATGGCTTCCTCAATCGCCTCCTTACAGGCGATGTTGGCCTGATAGGATTCTCTGTACAGCGGCAGTTCTCCATGCTCACGGGCATAGGCTGCATCATGCCGGTATAACGGCGTATCCGTTGCGATTTTCTTTTCCATGTTCAGCGAACCTCCTTCTCGGTTTCATTCTGTTTGGGATGACTGTCCCGCTGCGGCAGCGGGGCATGGAGTTTGGCCAGCACAGACGGCCTTTCGGATTTTGCACTGACCGCAGGGCGCACCTCCGGCTCGCTGTCCGCAATCTCGGCCATTGCCTCCATCGGCGTCCTGTCATCGATATTCAGCTCAATGTTCAGCTGTGCCAGACGGGCGGATTTCTCCTTCAGCTCCTGCTCCTGCGGAAATGGCTTGCCCAGCTCCGCTTTGGCAGTATCCATCTGCGCATAAAGGGAATCCAGCTTTTCCTGTACGCGGGCAAGGCGCGTCTCCATTCCGGCAAGGGCATTGTCGATGCGGATGAGATTGCCCCTGGGGTCTTTGCCCAGCTCCACACGATGGGACATTTTCCCCTTGAGGGTCAGCACATACTGCTTGCCGAAATCCTCCAGCGTCAGAGACATCTGAAAGCCGCGGTAGCTGCCGATGGGCACCGGCTCCAGCCCCTTGACTTCCTTCATGGCATCAGCCAAAGCTGCACCGGCGTTTTCCTTATCGGTCAGCACATCGCCCCGCACCGTCATGCCGGCAAAGCTGTCCTGCGGATGGGGGTGTTCTGCTATTGTCTGCATATCTGCCTGAAATCCTGCGATAAATCCCTTGTTCTGCTCAATCTGTTCCGGGAAGTGACGGAGAATGTTGTCCTCCAGCCGGTACTGCTGGCTCTGATGGTTGGCTTTCATCAGCTTCAGCCGTGCCACATCCACATCCAGATCCATCTTCTCTTTGATGCGCTCGTCACCGGCGCAGAGCGCCTTGATCTCCGCGTAGGACAGCGCGGTTTCATCAATGTCCTCACAGCTTCTCACAGGGCTTTTGCTTGTCATAATCTGCGAAATGAACTTCTGCTTGTTTTCAAGCGTCTGCCAGAGGTAGGCGTCAAAGGTGGCTTCCGTCACATAGCGGAAGATATGGACTTGCTTATTCCTGTTTCCCTGACGGATGATTCGACCGGAGCGCTGTTCCAGGTCGCCCGGCCGCCACGGCGCATCCAGATCATGAAGCGCCACAAGCCGGTCCTGCACGTTCATACCGGCCCCCATTTTGAAGGTGCTGCCCATCAGCACACGCACCTGACCGGAGCGGACTTTGGCAAACAGCTCTTTCTTCCGCGCTTCGGTATTGGCCTCATGGATAAAAGCAATCTGCTCCCTGGGAATACCTCTTGCCACCAGTTTCTCCCGGATGTCATCGTAGACGGTGAACTCAGGTTCCGGCGGATCGTCCTTAACAGCACCTGCGACAGCATGAAGTTCCGGATTATCTAGATTACCGCCGACCGCCTTGGCTGCTTTCGCCGCTGGAGCACCAGTTTTGGGTGTGCTCAAGTCGCAAAACACCAGCTGGGTCAGTTTGTCTGCCTGACCCTCGTCCCAGATGCGGTAGATGTTATCCACGCACATATTGACCTTGCTGGACGGATCATCCGGCAGATCGGGATTGATGATGCGCTGGTCGAGTCCCAGCTTTCTTCCGTCCGTAGTGATGCGGAGCATATTGTCCACGCTGGCATCCACCGCACCGGCATGGACTCTGGCAGCGCGTTCGGACAGTTCCTGCACCATCGCCTGCTGAATCTCTGTCGGCTGTGCCACCACATTGTGATAGACAGCCTCCGGCACAGGAAGATGGAGCTGGTCGGATGTCTTGATGTCGGCCACTTCTTTGAACAGGGTCATCAGCTCCGGCAGGTTGAAAAACTTGGCAAAGCGTGTTCTGGCACGGTAGCCGGTGCCCTCCGGAGCCAGTTCAATCGCCGTCGTAGTTTCACCGAAAGTGGAAGCCCAGCAGTCAAAATGAGCCAGCCCCTTTTTCTGAAGCGTATCATGCTGAAGATAGCGCATCATGGTGTAAAGCTCGGTCATGGAGTTGCTGACGGGCGTACCCGTTGCGAACACCACGCCCTTGCCGCCGGTCAGCTCATCGATGTAGCGGCATTTCAGCAGCATATCGGAGGATTTCTGCGCATCCGTTGTCGAGAGTCCGGCCACATTTCGCATCTTCGTATAAAGAAACAGGTTCTTGAAGGCGTGTGCCTCGTCCACATAGAGCCGGTCAACACCCAGCTCCTCAAAGGTAACAACATCATCCTTTCTTCCGGATTCCAGCAGCTTTTTCAGCTTGGTCTCCAGTCCTTTCTTCGTGCGCTCCATGGATTTGATGGTAAAGCGCTCCGCACGGCTGTTTTTCAGTTCTTCAATGCCCTTGGTAACTTCCTCAATCTGTTCCCGCAGCAGTCGCTCCTGCCGTTCCATGGAAACGGGAATTCGCTCAAACTGACTGTGCCCGATGATAATGGCGTCATAATCGCCGGTAGCGATGCGGGCGCAGAATTTTTTGCGGTTTTTCGGCTCAAAATCCTTTTTCGTCGCCGCCAGAATGTTGGCAGATGGGTACAGCCTCAGAAACTCCGAAGCCCACTGCTCGGTCAGATGATTCGGAACCACAAACATCGGCTTGTGGCAAAGCCCCAGACGCTTGCTCTCCATGGCGGCAGCGACCATCTCGAAGGTCTTGCCTGCGCCCACCTCGTGCGCCAGCAGCGTATTCCCGCCATAGAGAATGTGTGCGACGGCGTTCAGCTGATGCTCCCGTAGATGAATTTCCGGGTTCATGCCGCTGAAAGTGATATGGGAGCCATCGTATTCGCGCGGCCGGTTGGAATTGAACAGCTCGTTGTACCGCGTCACAAGCTCCTGCCGTCTGTCCAGGTCTTTCCATATCCACTCGGAAAAGGCGTCCTTGATGGCCTGCTGTTTCTGCTGGGCAAGGGTCGTTTCTTTGGAATTGAGAACCCGGCGCTCCTTGCCGTCCGGGTCGGTCACGGTGTCGTAGATGCGCACATCGCGCAGGTTCAGCGTGTCCTCCAGAATCCGGTAGGCGTTGGCGCGCTCCGTGCCGTAGGTCATATAGGCGTTTACGTCGCTGTAGGACGGCTGGGATTTTCCGCTGATGCTCCACTCCGCAGTAAACGGAGAGAAATGCACCTGGATACTCCGGCGCAGATAATACGGCGGCTCAAAGGTTTCCTCCATGAACTGCTGAATGTATTTCTGGTCAATCCAGGTTGCGCCCAGGCGCACTTCAATTTCAGAAGCGTCCAGATCCTTTGGCTGGGAAGAACGGAGCGCCTCCACATTGGGCAGATAGGCCGGATCGGCAGATGCTGCCCGTTCCGCTTCCCGCAGTTTCTGGCGCACATTGCCGGAGAGATATTCATCGGCAGTCTGCCACTCGTTTTTCACCGGGTCACGGAAGATAACGCCCTGCAGGCCGGCAATCAGCGCAGACTCGTCCATACCGGTCAGCTGCTGCATATACGACAGATCCACGCAGGCTTTTTCCGAAATGGAGAGCGCCAGCGCTTCGGACGGGGTATCCACAGAGGTCACGAACTCATGCGGCTTGATGGTGCGCTTGGTGAAGATGTCCGCCTTGCGCTTCAGCTGCTTTTCCTCGTCCAGTTCCTCCAGCGTACACAGCAGGTAATAAGAGCTGTCATCCTGAAATGCCAGCGCATTGGCACGGCTGTTGATGAGACCGTATTTTGCGGTAAAACTGTCATAGAGCGTATTCAGCTCTGCCTGTGCCTTCCGGATTGCGCTGTCCGGGGTCATGGCGTCCATCTGGAGATCGATCAGGTGGTGCAGGCAGTCACGCAGTTCCACAAGTCCCTTGACGCGCTCCGAAGCGGTTGCGTTCAGCGCCGGCCGGCTCATCAGGCTGTTCTGCCGGTAGTAGACTTCTCCGTCCACAACGGTATAGCTGTAGTTTTTGACATTCGGGTCTGCGGGAATGCTGTCCGAAAGTGCCTCGTCATCGCCGAGCTCCGGCAGCTCCGCCGCCTGATAGCTGCCTCGAATGTACTTCACTGCGTCGTGAAGCTGGTCGGCAAGCTCCAGCCCTTCGATGGGCTCTACGGTGAAATCCTGTCTGCCGTACTGGGTGCTCTCGGAGGACTGCCGTCCCAGAATCATTTCCGGATGCTCCACAAAGTAGCTGTTGATGGCAAAGCCGTCCTCATTCCGCCCCAGATGCACCCAGTCCGGTTCAATCTCAATGGGACGGTCGCGCCTTTGAAGGAAGATAATATCGGAGACGACATCGGTTCCGGCATTGGCTTTGAAGGCGTTATTGGGCAAGCGGATTGCGCCCAGCAGCTCCGCCCGCTGTGCGATGTATCTGCGGACTTCCGGGGACTGCTTGTCCATGGTGTATCGGCTGGTGACAAAGGCAATCACACCGCCGGGGCGTACCTGATCGAGTGTCTTGGATAGCGATAGGTAAGGTCTGAGCGGTGCGTCAGCACCGCT
>ULXW01008762.1_pt1 | contig 14777 bp, 10 predicted proteins | sample 1961661 | NCBI WGS metagenome assembly ULXW01 (sample SAMEA4835849, study PRJEB28245) | human gut metagenome | biome: gut microbiome; material: fecal sample | place: Denmark | collected 2008 | reverse complement strand
TATGTCTGGTACTCCAGAGCTTCCGTTCATACATTACGGAGCTTGGCGGAATGGTTGATTATCTTCTGCCTAAGAAGTTTTCACTTGACTCCTATAAGTTCTTGTTCAGCGGTGAGACTAAATTCTTAAAGTGGTATGGAAATACACTTATAATTGCTCTTTTTGTATCAATAGGTCAGACTGCATTCGTTCTTTGTGTGAGCTATGCGCTCTCAAGAATGCGTTTTAAGGGCAGAGAGTTACTCATGAGATTCTGGTTAATCCTTGGAATGTTCCCGGGCTTCCTCACCATGATATGTCTCTACTTCCTGTTAAAGCAGTTCGGTCTTACACAGGCAGGTGCGGTTCCTGGACTCATCCTTATCTCGGTTGCAAGCTCCGGAATGGGCTACTATGTATGCAAGGGCTACTTTGATACGATTCCTAAGTCTCTCGACGAGGCGGCAAGAATCGACGGTGCGACAAGAGCACAGATATTTGTTAAGATGATTATTCCGCTTTCCAAGCCGATGGTTATCTACACAGCACTCACAGCATTCATGGCTCCATGGTGCGATTATGTATTTGCTTCCTATGTTGCATTCGGTAATGACAACGGCTACAATGTTGCGGTTGCCATGCAGCGCTGGGTATGGACAAATGATTTCCAGGGATATTTCACAAGATTCTGTGCAGGCGGTGTGCTTGTAGCGATTCCTGTAACGGTATTGTTCCTGTGCTTACAGAAGTATTATGTAGAAGGTGTAACCGGAGGAGCTGTAAAGGGTTAAATTTGGCTGCGGCACTAAGATATATGATTTTAAGCTTAGTGCCGCGGTTTTTTTGTCCGAAACAGAAAATCTGATATATTTTGGAGAAAAAGATTGATATGAAGAAGAATAGTATATTTAAGCATTGCGTGCTTCGAAGGCTTCTGTGTCTTGTGCTGATGGCTGTCCTGTGTGTGACGGCTCTTGCGGGCTGTGACGGCAGGGGATATAAGTATGAACAGAAGCTGAATATCATTGACGATAACTATAGAAATTATTACGAGATTTTCGTCTATTCGTTCTATGATTCGGACGGTGACGGAACAGGCGATTTGAACGGTGTCACACAGAAGCTTGACTACATACAGGATATGGGCTTTAACGGTATATGGCTTATGCCGATAATGCCGTCGGACACATACCACAAGTATGATGTGAAGAACTACTGTGAAATTGATCCTAAGTATGGAACGATTGATGATTTTAAAAATCTTGTCGGTGAGGCTCATAAGAGAGGCATAAATGTAGTTATCGATATGGTAATCAATCATACCTCCTCAAGCCATAAGTGGTTTATTGATGCATGCTCATATCTTAGAAAGCTTGACAAGGATAAGGAGCCGGAGGCGGCAGAATGTCCTTATGTGGAGTATTACCACTTCTCCAGGGAGAAGGTCAATGATACCTATTACAGGGTGAGCGGTACGGACTGGTTCTATGAAGGCTCCTTCTGGTCGGAGATGCCGGATCTGAACCTGGCATGTGAGCCTCTGATAGAGGAGCTGTACAATACTGCCGATTTCTGGCTGGATATGGGAGTGGATGGTTTCAGAATGGACGCAGCGATGCACTTTGAGGAGAACCAGCCGGAGTTCAATGAGCAGGTTCTGAACGGATTGTATGAACACTGCCGTGAAAAGAATCCTGATTTCTATATGGTGTCTGAGGTATGGGCAGGTTTCAGCACCATAAGGGACTATTATGCGAGCATGACACCGAGTATGTTCAATTTCGATGCGGGAAATACAGAGGGAAAGCTTATAAAGACTGCCAGAGGAGTACTCAAGGCAGCGGCATTAGCCGGCTCGATGGTGAGATACCAGGATGAATTTTCACAGATTAATCCGGATTATATTGATGCGCCGTTTCTGACTAACCATGACATGGGAAGAGTTTCCAATGTTCTTATGAATGATGAGAATGATATCAAGATGGCAGGAGGTCTTCTCATGATGATGAACGGAAGTCCGTTTGTGTATTATGGTGAGGAAATCGGAATGGCGAGCAAGGGCTCTAAGGATGAGAATAAGAGGATTGCGATGCTATGGTCGTCTGATTCGACTGCAGCCGGAATGACAAAGGGACCTTCGGATGCGGATAAGGACATCAACTCAGCATTTGATGCGGTTGATAAGCAGCTAAAGGATGAAAATTCTATTTTAAATTATTATAAGAGGGCACTGAGACTGAGAAATGAGAATCCTGAGATTGCAAGAGGTGAGATTACACTGATTGACAGTCTGTGTCAGGGATATCAGGCTGCGATAACCAAGAGCTACAATGGAAGCACAATAGGAATCGTATACAATACATCTGATGAAGTGATTACCGTGGACATCAGCGGAACAGAAATCTCAGATATGAAGATTCGCGGTTATCTTACTCTTAACAATGAGGAGATTACGTTAAAAGATGGCATGCTCACAATGCCGGCACAATCGATATGTATTCTTAAATAGAGATAAACACAAGGAGGCAGACTATGAGAAAGGTTGGCATGCTTATGCCGGTCGCTTCGCTCCCGGGGCGGCATGGTATAGGTGATTTTGGAAAAGAAAGTTATAATTTTGTGGATTTGCTGAAGGAGGCGAAGGCAGCTATATGGCAGATGCTTCCGCTCAATCCATTGGGATACGGAAATTCACCGTATCAGCCATATTCATCCTGTGCGGGTGATGAGCTCTATATTAATCTTGATAAGCTGTGTGAGGAGGGACTTTTAAAGAGAGTTCCTGATTTTCACAGCAATGCCACACACATTGATTATCAGGCAGTGAGGGAGTTCAAGGGTAAGTACCTTAAAAAGGCATTTAAGAATTTTAAGCCTGATGCGGGATATAAGAAGTTCACCAAGATGGACTGGGTATATAATTACGCCGTGTTCCTCACACTCAAGAAGCAGAACAATCTTGTTTCCTGGAATGAGTGGCCGGTGGAGCAGCAGAACTGGATAAAGGATCATAAGTATGACCTCACACCGCTTAAGGAGGATATTGAGTACGAAATGTTCGTACAGTATGAGTTTTATAAGCAGTGGATGGAATTAAAAAAATATGCCAATAAAAACGGAATAAAGGTCATGGGAGACATTCCAATCTACGTCGGAATAGACTCGCTTGACGTATGGTCGGGTCAGGAAAACTTCCTTCTTGGAGCCGATGGAAAGCCGACATTCATCGCAGGAGTACCGCCTGATTATTTCAGTGCAACAGGTCAGAGATGGGGAAATCCTATCTATGACTGGGATTACATGGAGAAGGACGGTTTTAAATTCTGGCTTAACAGGCTGGATTACAGCAGTAAGCTGTTCGATATCATCAGGATAGACCATTTCAGGGCATTTGACAGCTATTGGAAGATTCCTGCAGCGTGCGAGACGGCTGTTGACGGTGGGTGGAACTATGCGCCGGGCTATAAGCTTTTTGATACTGTATTCAAGGTGATGCCTGATATCAACATTATAGTTGAGGATCTTGGTGACTTAAGACCTGAGGTATTGGAGCTTCGCGACCATTACGAGTTCAAGGGAATGAGAATTGTGCAGTTCTGCTTCACCGAGAATGATGTTGCCGATGGCGAGTATACGGATACACACAATCTTGTGCTGTATACAGGAACGCATGACAATGACACGATAAACGGATGGTATAAGTCTCTCTCAAGAAAAGAGAAGAATCAGACGAGGAGATTCCTTGACAGGGCAGGAATACCGGATGGAGCCGTTTCGTGGAGAATGGTTTCATTTACACTGTCCCAGGACTGTTATATGGCAATTCTTCCTTATCAGGATGTGTGTGACCTTGGCGCTAAGACAAGGCTCAATCTTCCGGGAACGCTCGGCTCACCTAACTGGGAATGGAAGGCGAAGAACCTTGATGATTTTGCGGCGAGAACGAAGGAATTTGCAGAGCTTGTGAAAAATCCGGTTAAAAGACCTTCGCAGAGAAAAAAGAAGCAGGCGTAATGTGGTGGCTTATATATCTGAAAATATCGGATAAATATGATGTTGAGTTCAAAAGGTCAAAAATCCTCACGCAGGCAAGCCTGCATCGGACTTCTGACCCTGATATAATAATATTCAGGTTATGAGAAGCATGGGACCTCCATATACTTTTAGTAGTATAAAAGTATATGGAGGTCTTTGTGAGTAGAATTGTACAGGTTTTAAAGGTTGCGGGTGCTGCGGTCATTGTATCAATAGTGCTTATTTTGTCAGGGGCTTTAATCGCATATAAGCTCAGGCTTTCGGATGCACAGATGTCACTTTTTGCTGTGGCTGTATATGCGGTGGGCGCATTTATAGCAGGATTCGGTATGGGGAAAATAAAGAAAGGCAGAAGGCTGCTCTGGGGTGTGTGTGCCGGGGCTGTGTATTTTGCGATAATTGTGCTTATTTCCATTATATCGGGAATGGGACTTCATGCGGATGCGGGAAGACTTGCGCGGTGCGCGGTTATATGTATTGCGGCGGGAACAGTAGGCGGAGTGTTAGGGTGATACTGCGCTGAACCGAAGTAAAAAATAAAAAAGTCTTAAAAGGTATTGACAAAAAAAGAAAGTTAGATTATTATACATATTGTTAGTGATAACTAACCACGTACATAACATACATAATTCTTCTAAAAGCAGCAGGGAATAGGGCACCCTGCTGTTTTGCTGTGTAAATTTATTGTACAATTAAAAAAATAAAAAAGGATTTTCCGGGTTTGGTGGAGTATATAGAATTAGAGACTATTTTTGAATGGAGTATTGAGTGCGTATCAGCGGATGTTTATATTGAATAACAGAAAGGAAAAGGATGAATATTAGAGAACAGCAGGAGAGCTTTGAAGAAGAGTATCTAAGTCCCTATGCGTCCCTCTCGAAGAACAGTGCGGGAAGGGATGTACCTGAACAGGAGTGCGATATGCGTACTGTGTACCAGCGCGACAGGGACAGGATTCTTCATTGTAAGTCCTTTAGAAGACTTAAGCACAAGACACAGGTCTTTTTAGCTCCTGAGGGTGATCACTACAGGACGAGACTCACGCACACACTTGAGGTTGCGCAGATTGCGCGTACCATAGCGCGGGCACTAAGGCTCAATGAGGATCTCACCGAGGCGATAGCGCTTGGACATGATTTAGGGCATACGCCTTACGGACATGCAGGTGAGGCGGCGCTGAGCGATGCGCTTAAGGCGGATGGCTTTGAGGAGGGCTTCAAGCATTATGTCCAGAGTCTCAGGGTAGTTGAGAAGCTTGAGAAGGATGGGAAAGGTCTTAACCTGACCAGGGAAGTGCGTGACGGCATACTGAATCATGGCACGGACAGAATGCCTGCAACCTTAGAAGGCAGGATTGTCAGATTTTCGGACAAGATAGCGTATATCAACCATGATATAGATGATGCCATAAGGGCACATATACTGTCTGAGGATGATATCCCGCGTGAGTATACGGATATCTTAGGTACAACGACGTCAGAAAGGCTTGACGCTCTTATACATGACGTAATATACAGCAGTAATGGGAAGGCTGATGTTGTGATGTCCGATGATATGTACTGTGCAATGACAGGCTTAAGAAGCTTTATGTTCAGGAGCGTATATACCAATCCTACCGCCAAGAGTGAGGAGGTCAAGGCTAAGAAGCTTCTGCGTGAGCTGTATGAGTATTATAAGGAGCATATAGAAGCACTGCCGGAGAACTATATTAATCTGATATGGGAGAAGAAGGATCCGGTTAATATTGTGGTATGCGACTATATTGCAGGTATGAGTGACCAGTACGTGGTTCACAGGTTTGAAGAGATATATGTCCCACATTCATGGTCTTACAAGGAATAGGGAGGAAAAAGTGGTTTATTCTGATGATATAATTGAGGAAGTCCGTGGACGGAGTGACATAGTGGATGTCATATCGGGGTACGTCCGGCTGACCAGAAAGGGCAGCTCCTATTTTGGGTTGTGCCCGTTTCATAATGAAAAATCACCTTCATTTTCCGTGTCGGGGTCGAAACAGATGTTTTATTGTTTCGGCTGTGGAGAGGGAGGAAATGTTTTTTCTTTTATCATGAAATATGAGAATTATACATTCCCGGAGGCGGTCAAGCTGCTTGCAGACAGGGCGGGAGTGCAGCTCCCGGAGGTTTCCATGACCTCTGATGAACGCAGACAGCAGGATATGAAGGCACAGCTTTATGATATCAATAAGGAAGCAGCACTGTTCTACTATAAGCTTTTGAAGTCACCCGGAGGACAGAGAGCCTATGATTATTTTAAAAATAAGCGTGTCCTGTCCGACGAGACGATAGTCCATTTCGGGCTGGGAGCCTCAGGAACTTACAAGGATGAACTGTACCGGTATATGAAAAACAGGGGGTACAGTGATGAGCTTTTGAGAGAGACAGGACTTTTTATCTATAATGAGCGCGAAGTGAGGGACAGGTTCTTTAACAGAGCAATGTTTCCCATAATGAATATATCCAATAAGGTTATCGGATTCGGCGGAAGAGTCATGGGAGAGGGGGAACCTAAGTACCTCAATTCACCTGAGACAAAGATATTCGATAAAGGAAGAAATCTGTTCGGACTTAACTTTGCCAGAAGCTCACGAAAGAAGAACATGATTATCTGTGAGGGGTATATGGATGTCATAGCCATGCACCAGGCGGGGTTTGACCAGGCGGTAGCCTCACTTGGAACGGCACTCACACCGGGACATGCATCGCTCATGAAGAGGTACACGAATGATGTATTAGTCTGCTATGACAGTGACGGAGCCGGAACGAAGGCGGCGATAAGGGCTATAGGACTTTTGAGAAATGCGGGGCTTAGGACCAGGGTTATCAATATGAAGCCGTACAAGGACCCGGATGAATTTATTAAAAATCTGGGTGCGGATGCTTTTCAGGAGAGAATAGACAACGCCAGAAACAGCTTTATGTTCGAGCTTTCGGTTCTTGAGAGAGACTATGATCTGCAGGATCCGGACGGCAGGACGGCTTTCTTAAATGAGGCTGCAAAAAAGCTTGTGGATTTTTCGGATGAGGTAGAGAGGAATAATTATATAGCAACGGTTGCCTCAGAATATCATATAGGCACGGACAGCCTTACAAGACTCGTAGGGAAATGGGCAGCCTATGAGCTTACATCAGGAAAAAAGCTTAACAACAGGCAGCCTGATGCGGATGTGCCGCAGGTGAACACACAGCCGCAGGAGAATACAGGTGCTAAGGGCAGCCGGAAAAATGAGAAGGACAACGGCGTAAAGAAGGCGCAGAGACTTCTTCTTACATGGCTTATTGAGGAGCCGAAGCTGTATAAGCCGGTTGCGAAGTATGTAAAACCGGATGATTTTACAGAGGAACTGTATTATAGGGTTGCACTTATGCTGTTTGACCAGTTCGAAAAGGGTGAACTCAATCCCGCAAAGATAATATCGAGCTTTACCGATGAGGAGAGCCATAAGGAGGTTGCGAGACTTTTCAACACGGAGCTGCCGCAGGATATGGACACCCGGGATAAAAATAAGGCACTTGATGATATTGTGATGAGGATAGTGAAGAACAGTCTTGAAGTAAGGCTTAAGACGGTCGACGACTTAAATGAGGCGCAGCAGCTGATGCAGCAGCAAAATGCAGTTAAAACACTGCATATTTCAATAAACTAAGGGAAAAATAAGATTAATTATGGAAGGACGGACATGACGATGGATGAGAACATGTTAAAATTCGATGAAAAATTAAAGGAACTTCTTGCGTCTGCAAAGAAAAAGAAGAATACACTTGACTATCAGGAGATTATGGATGCATTTGCAGACATAGACCTTGATCCGGACAAGATGGATAAAATCTTCGATTTCCTTGAGGCAAGCAATATAGATATTATCCGTACCACGGATGATGATATGGACGATGAGCCTATTCTTTTAGATGGCGATGATGATATAGATATCGAGAAGATAGATTTGTCAATACCTGAGGGAGTAAGCATCGAGGATCCTGTAAGAATGTATCTTAAGGAAATCGGCAAGGTGCCGCTCCTTTCTGCCGAGGAGGAGATTGAGCTTGCCAAGAGAATGGAGAATGGCGACCAGAATGCCAAGAAGCGACTTGCAGAGGCGAATCTTCGTCTTGTTGTAAGTATAGCTAAGAGGTATGTGGGACGAGGTATGCTTTTCCTTGACCTTATTCAGGAGGGAAACTTAGGTCTTATCAAGGCTGTTGAGAAGTTCGATTACCGCAAGGGCTATAAGTTCTCAACATATGCAACATGGTGGATTCGTCAGGCTATCACAAGAGCGATTGCAGACCAGGCAAGAACCATAAGAATACCGGTTCACATGGTTGAGACAATCAATAAGCTTATACGTGTATCAAGACAGCTCCTGCAGGAGCTCGGAAGAGAGCCATCCCCTGAGGAGATTGCAGCAGAGATGGATATGCCTGTTGAACGTGTAAGAGAGATATTAAAGATATCACAGGAGCCTGTTTCCATGGAGACACCTATCGGTGAGGAGGAGGACAGCCATCTTGGAGATTTCATCGAGGATGACAATGTTCCGGCACCTGCTGAGGCAGCGGCATTTACACTCCTTAAGGAGCAGCTTGATGAGGTGCTTTCCACACTGACAGATCGTGAGCAGAAGGTATTAAGGCTCAGATTCGGTCTTGAGGATGGCAGGGCCAGAACTCTTGAGGAGGTTGGAAAAGAGTTCAAGGTAACAAGAGAGCGTATCAGACAGATTGAGGCAAAGGCACTCAGAAAGCTGCGTCACCCAAGCAGAAGCCGCAAGCTTAAGGATTATCTGGATTAATATGGATTTACGGAAAAGTCCTGTAAAAATGTCATCCAGATTACATAGGGTTGCCGATATGATAACTCCGGGACGCATAGTTGCCGATATCGGGACGGATCATGGATATATTCCGATATATGAGGTGCTCACCGGAAGGGCAGGATATGCATACGCGTGCGATGTCGCGGAGGGACCGCTTGGCAGGGCGAGGGACAATGTCAGTCTGTACAATGTGGGTGACAGGGTACAGACTGTCCTGTCGGATGGACTTAAGGGACTTAAGAATATTAAAGACAATATACCTGAGGCTATAGTTATTGCGGGAATGGGCGGAAGCCTTATATGCAGGATACTAAGTGAGGGGGCGGAAGCTGCCCAAAACGCGAAGGAGCTTATTCTGTCCCCGCATTCCGAATGGTATGATGTCAGGAAGTTTTTGTACGACAACGGGTATACCATCACGGACGAGGATATGCTTAAGGAGGACGGAAAGTATTATGTTGTAATAAAGGCTGTTCCTTCAAAAGCTGGGGATAACGGCAAAGCCGGCTCACAGCGCAGTGACGCTTCAGTAGCATTGCAGGATGAACAGTTTCGGGATGAACTCTGTTACGGACCGGTTCTTATAAGAAAGAAACATACGGTTCTTGTGGACTATTTAAGAAAAGAACTTGATACATGCGGTAAGATTAGGGAGAACCTTCTGAATAATGGGGGAACTACAGCTAAGGAGAAACTGGCTGAATTCGATGAAAAGGAAGCCGTTCTGAGGAGAGTATTGAAAAAAATAGCGGAGGTGTAACAGATGAAGCTTTTAGAAGCAGCCCTGGAGGCACAGAGTGCATATCCCCACAGGATTGTACTTGCAAGAGTGGATGGTAAGCTCTGCGAGCTTTCAGGAAATATTTTTGTTGAAGATACATGTAAGTATGAGTGGGTGACAACCGCTGATATATCCGGAATGCAGACCTACAGAAGAAGTGCGACACTTCTCATGCTGAAGGCAGTGAGGGATGTGTATGGCAGGAAGGTGAAGGTGTGCGTGGAATATTCGCTGAGCAAAGGATATTATTGCAGTGTATCAGGTGACGTGAAGGTTGAGGAGAGCTTCATTGAGAAGGTGTCTGAGCGTATGAGAGAGCTGGTGGACAGTGCTCTTCCTTTTACTAAGTTCACTGTCGGACTTGATGAGGCTATAAGAATATTCCATGAGGAGGAGATGTATGACAAGGAGAAGCTGTTCAGATACCGCCGCGCCTCGAAGGTGAACCTGTATGAGCTTGATGGCTATAGGGATTATTTCTATGGTTACATGGTGCCGGATACGGGCTATCTGACTGTATGGCAGCTATTTCTCTATGATAAGGGCTTCGTCTTACAGCTGCCGGATAAGAGTGCACCGGAGCTTCTGCCGGAATTCAGGCCTCAGAACAAGCTTTTTCATGTTCTTGATGAGTCTACGAGGCTTGCACAGAAGCTTGGAATAGGGAATGTCGGTGATTTAAATGATGCGGTTGCCAGCGGTGAGATAAGTGAGCTTATTCTTGTGCAGGAGGCACTGCAGGAGAAGAACATAGCGGATATAGCCGAAGATATTGCTTCAAGACCGGAAGTGAAGTTCGTAATGATAGCCGGACCATCATCATCGGGAAAGACAACATTTTCACACAGACTGTCAATTCAGCTCAGGACACAGGGACTTAAGCCCCATCCTATAGGACTGGATGATTATTTTGTTGACAGGGAGCATACCCCGAAGGATGAGAACGGCAATTATAATTTTGAATGTCTTGAGGCGATTGATGTTGAACAGTTCAATGAGGATATGACAAGACTTCTTGCCGGTGAGGAGGTGGAGCTTCCGACATTTAACTTTAAGACAGGACGCAGGGAATACAAGGGTAATTTTAAGAAATTAGGACAGGATGATATTCTTGTCATAGAAGGCATTCACGGACTTAATGATAAGCTTTCACATTCACTTGACAAAAAGAATAAGTATAAGATATATATAAGTGCGCTCACACAGTTGAATGTAGATGAACACAACAGAATACCTACAACTGATGGAAGACTTATAAGACGTATGGTGAGAGATGCCAGAACGAGGGGAACCAACGCAAAGGGAACCATAGCGATGTGGGAATCGGTGCGCAAGGGTGAGGAGCAGAACATATTCCCATATCAGGAAACGGCGGATGCGATGTTCAATTCGGCACTTCTGTATGAGCTTGCGGTATTGAAGCCGTATGCTGAGCCGGCACTTTTCGGGATAAGACCGGGGGAGCCGGAATATGAGGAGGCAAAGCGTATTCTTAAGTTTCTTGATTATTTTCTTGCGGTTGGAAGTGATGAGCTTCCTAAAAACTCGATTATAAGGGAATTTGTAGGAGGAAGCTGCTTCAAGGTATAAAAAAATAGTTAAATCCTTTTAAATTTGTTTACTTTTTGATAAAGAAATGTTAAAATATTGATTGCCAGTTGGCTGAATAATCGCGGCTGCAGGTGTCGAAAGACCGCAGGTGAGGAAAGTCCGGGCTTCATAGGGCAGGATGCCGGATAACGTCCGGTGGGGGTGACCCTAAGACCAGTGCAACAGAAATATACCGCCACAGGCTGATGCCGAGGCTCCGCAAGGACGTGGTAAGGGCGGAAGGGCAGTGTAAGGGACTACCGCCTGTCTGGTAACAGACAGGGCACATGTAAACTCCATCCGAAGCAAGACCGAATAAGAGGCAGAGACGTGGCCCGCCAGTCTCAGGTAGGTCGCTTGAGCCTGTTGGCAACAGCAGGTCTAGATAGATGATTATTCACGACATAACCCGGCTTACAGGCTGACTGGTAATTGTTTTCGACATATTACAATAGGAGATTCTCTTAATGTATAATCGTATTTGTGATTCACAAGACCCTGATTGCAAGTTGAAATTTGCCAAGGCAGTTTTACAGAAGGATTTTGTGATATTGAATGCGGAGGAACCCCTTTATGATTTTCTGGGGAAGAACTCCGCCTCTTTTTTCAATAAGCTCATAAGACCTGACTGCGAGGAAGAATTTCTTTTTGCGTGCAGCAGCATGAGTCCGGGCGATACATACAGTATTATCACGTTTCTGCGTGATAAGAATGACAATTATCATCCGGTTGACATACATATCAGCAAGTCAAGGCTGTTCGAGAATGGAGACTGGTTTTATACTGCCGACATATACAGCATAGACAGGATTGAGACTTCATTCCTGACCAGCCAGCAGAAGATGGACAAGTACAGAATGTTCATGGAAATCAGCGGTGTTGTATATATGGAATTCTGGCCTGATACAGGGAGAATAGTATTTTATGACTACATGCTCAGAAAATCACATATTCTCTATGAGAATAACATTGAGAAATGGCATGAGGATGTAAAGACATTTGCCGTTGATATTGATAATAACAGCTTTGAGATAGAACAGTGGTATGAGAGCCTTGTCAACCTTGACAGCCAGTTTAACTGTACTGTAAGGACAGGCTTTATGAATGCCAATCGTATTCCTGAGACTCTTTCAATCGATGCAAGGTATATATCGAGGCATAATGCGGATGTAATAGTCGGGGTTGTAAAGAGAAGGGACATAACACAGGATGATATTCCCTACTATCTGACGGCAGCGGGCAAGGATGCCGCTACGGGACTGCTCAATAAGAGAGCACTCATTGAATACACCAATGATACGTTAGGGACTGCTTCGACCAAGAAGTATTATATGATTCTTATAGACATTGATGATTTCAAGAGTATCAATGATACACATGGTCATCTTATGGGAGATAAGGCCGTTATTGTGCTTGCGGAATCGCTTATCGAGACGCTTGATGGAAGAGGAGTTGTGGGAAGATTCGGCGGCGATGAATTTTTCGTACTTACCGAGGATATACCGGATGAACAGCAGCTAAGGCTTTTCCTGAAGGCTATGCTGTCGAAGCTGCGGTATAACGAGTCTCTCAAGCTTGGCAGCATGAGGTTCACCCTGTCGATGGGCATATCACAATATCCGGAAGCAGGAAGAAAATTTGAAGATTTGTTTATGCTGGCAGACAAGGCACTGTATATTGCAAAGGATAAGGGCAAGAACAGATATATCATATACAGACCGGAGCTTCATGATTCGGTGGATATTGTCGGAAGGCAGACAGAGGCAGGTGTTTTTCCGGCATATATAAAGACACTTAAGAAGGTGATAAAAGATATTGCCATCGGGAAATCAACAGAGGTTGAGGAGTTTTTAGAGGAGATAAGGTCTGCCTTTGAACTTGGAGCAGCAGCGGTGTATGACGCATCGGACTATAATGCTATTGCATATACTAAGGACTGCCCACAGGGACTGATGTCTGTTGATTTTATGGGAAATGCTTCATATAAGGCTCTTGTGGCGGTTGACAATGTTCTTGTGATAAACAATCTCGATGGTATAGAGCGTGAGGACAAGGCTGTTTACAGAAAATTGTACGATGCAGGCTGCCGCTCGTATGTGAGTGTTTTCCTTTCGGATAACACAGGCACGGAATATATTTTTGTATTTTATATGCTTGGAGAGAAGCATAAGTGGAGCAGTGTGGAGATAGATTACCTGACAATGTTGTCGGAGGTGATATATGGTGCACTTAAGAAGTAGTATAGTGACGTCTGAGTGCTGCTTTACAAAAAAGCTGTCTAAAGAGGTATTCTTTAGACAGCTTTTTTATACTGCATAAATGCAGCTGTTAAACTCTGTATTCGTGAATGATTTGTTATTAAAGCTTAGTATATTTTTCTTCACAATATTTACAGCGGTATACCTGCTTCTCCTCATCGGTGAGGTAGAATACCTGATCAAGCTCCTGTTCAATGGAGGTTATACATCTTGGGTTTTTACATTTTATGATGTTGGTAACAGTCTTAGGGAGTGTGAGCTCCTTCTTTTCAACTATTCCGCCGTTTTTAATGATGTTGACAGTGATATTGTGGTCGATAAAGCCAAGAATATCAAGGTCAACGAGGTCTAAGCCGCCGTCTATTTTTATGATATCCTTCTTGCCCATCTTCTTGCTCTTGGCATTCTTGATTATGGCTACACAGCAGTCAAGCTTGTCAAGTCCGAGGGACTGGTAGATATCCATACAGCGTCCTGCCTGAATGTGGTCGAGAACGAAACCTTCTGTGAGTTTTCCTACGTTTAACATGATTATTCTCCATTCTGCCGCATGGCTGCGGCACAGATTTTGATGTTAGTTTGCTGAATCCGGAATCATATCCAAAAGGTACATGATGAGAGCCATTCTCACATATACGCCGTATTGAGCCTGCTTAAAATAGGCTGCCCTTGGATCATCGTCTACCTCAACGGATATCTCATTAACTCTTGGAAGTGGGTGAAGTACAATCATATCCTCCTTGGCAAGAGCCATCTTTTCGCGGGTGAGTATATAGTAGTCCTTCATTCTGAGGTATTCCTCCTCATTGAAGAAACGCTCCTTCTGGACACGGGTCATGTAGAGTATGTCAAGCTTCGGCATAACCTCATCAAGACTTGTAACCTCCTCAAATTCAATGCCCTTGGCAGTGAGAACATCCTCACGGATATAGTCAGGCACACTAAGCTCCTTAGGGGAGATGAGAATAAAGTGAATGTTGTTGTACCTTACAAGGGAATTGATAAGAGAATGAACCGTACGTCCGAATTTTAAATCACCGCAAAGACCAATTGTAAGACCATCAAAATGACCCTTTAGAGCTCTGATTGTCATGAGGTCTGTGAGGGTCTGTGTAGGATGCTGATGACCACCGTCACCTGCATTGATGACAGGAATCCTTGAATGAATGGAGGCAACTAACGGAGCACCTTCCTTAGGATGTCTCATGGCACATATATCCGCGTAGCAAGAGATAACACGTATTGTATCGGCAACACTCTCACCCTTTGATGCGGAGCTTGAATCTGCGGATGAGAA
>ULXW01013564.1_pt1 | contig 14798 bp, 24 predicted proteins | sample 1961661 | NCBI WGS metagenome assembly ULXW01 (sample SAMEA4835849, study PRJEB28245) | human gut metagenome | biome: gut microbiome; material: fecal sample | place: Denmark | collected 2008 | reverse complement strand
CCATAGGATATGTAAATACCGCATGGGAGTGGTTATTCATAACTAAGACTTATGAAAGGGAAATAAATTATGAGCGAAAATAATAAGAGAAACGGATTATGCGGTTTTCTGTCGCCGAACGGAATATTCAAAGAGGTAGCACCGTATGAACATATGGAAATAGCAACTGAAATTGTTGAAAAAGAATACGGAAAGACGTTATCCGGCATAGAATCAGAACGGTTGCTTCTTGAAAATGGATATATCGGATTTTATTCCAGAGATGTTGGATTCCAATGGTTTGTTAACCATTTCATTCGACCATTAACCGACGAACAAGTAACATTTGTGGTCGAAAATATGAAATATGCAAACAATTCGCAGCAAAAACAGTCAATCCAAGAATTGCTGGAACGGAATGATGATGTCAAGTCCAGAAACGTATTAGATTTTGCAGAGCGAGCAGCAACAAGTAAATAGATATAGTAGAGAGCAGCCATTATCGGTTGCTCTTTTTGCGTTCATCCCATATTTAGGATAACAAGAAAACAGATTGCAAGAAATAAGGAGGGGTTTGTTATGAAAACGAAAAAAGATATCCAGGAACTTACAGCAGCAGAAGCTGGAGAAGTCGTTAATGACCTTATGGAAGGACAGTATGACGTAGACGACTCAAACAGAGAACAGGAAAAGATTGCAGCCGAAGTTTTAGATCACAAAGATGAGGATCCGGTAGAAGTGGTGATCCGACATATGGCTGCAGATCAAGACGGTTTCGATCAGTCAGAACCAGGAGTAGAAGAATATGACGACTATGATGACTTCGATATCGAAAACTAAGCAGGGGGCGTTTAGCATGTTTGGAATTAAACGTAAAAGTACAATAAAAGAAGATCATACATTTCGGAATACACAAAAAGAAAATACGGCGAGTATGCAGGAATTTAAGTCTCTGTTTGAACATATAGAACCATTTCATAACATTCAAGAGTTTAAAGATGCCTTGATGTCTGAAAACTGGGCGACGACGGAGAATTTAGGTAAGTTTTGGGTAACCTTTCCAAATTTAGATCGCCGACTGTATAAAAGAATCGAAGACAGATCTATTTATAATTGCATCAATTATGTTGATAAAATATCATCATCTATCGGTAATTCCTTCGAAAACAGACTGGTTGCATTATATAATACTTTAAAACCAACTGCTTTCACAGAGTCATTCCAACAGACACTGCTTGACCTTGGGATGCCTTACAACGAAATGGCGAGTGCATGGCAATTATCAGAATCTGTAAGTAAGTGTACGGTTTGTGAAAAAGATGCTCTGCCATACATCAAAGATCGTGATGATATGCAAAAAGTATTTGGGTTTCATTATTTAAAAACAGGAATTATGGATAAATCAGATTCCCTTGAGTATATCGATGACAAAATGATGAATATGGGATTTTACATGAACCTTCGGGAAAACGGGATTGATGTCAGCGATAACAATGTTATCATGAATCCTACATTTATCCAGTTTGGAGATACTTCAGAATGTCCATCACAAGGTGTTAAGCTGCATATTTCGGCAACTAATAAGGCAGACTATATGAATTTACTAAACAATATACTGCCAGATCTTGTTGCCTGCTGTGCCACATTTAAAGTATTGCGTCTGGATGCTTTTGATCATTTATATGAAAGCGAAACACAAGCCGGAAAGTCGATCACGATATATCAGACGCCATCTTTTAGAGCATACGATTTCTTTTGGAAACATCCGGAGTTGTTCGAAGAAAAAGGATACAATGTGAAAGGCGATGAATGTTTCAACGGTCGTGTATATGGAAGATATGGATCCTATGTTGGACCTACCGTAACGGATCCAAAGACTGGAGACGTTTATCAAGACGATCGCCATAGACCGTATCCTGAATTTATGGATAAGATAACGATCACTGACTTTATTTCAGGATGTGAAGAAATGTCGAAAGAACAAGAGTTTGATGGAATTGAAAATGATGAGTTCGAAAATAATGAATACGAAGCAGACGAGATGAGCATAGAAGCGTAACCAGGATGAAGGGACACAGAACGAGTGTGTTCCTTTATTTTTGTGCCATTTTCTGCCGGTTACAAAATATCATAAGAAGCATGACGAGAAATCAAAATGTTGAGCCTTATTGTTGGTGATTAAAATAGTTTTCATATTAATAGCTTCATGATATAATTAATATCAGATGTATTTCTTATGCATCGACAGAAAGAGAGGAAATCGTTATGGCAGTATTAACATTTATATTACTTATCATTAGTGTATGCACGATTGTTATGAGTTTTTGTATGACATATACCGTATCATCCGCACGAAACAGCAAGGGTGATTTCTATAAATACGACCGGTTATTGAAATATGTAGAACCATTATCGTATGCAGCAGTTCTTATCAGTATCGTGTTCGGAGTTTTTGGTTTCTTTACGAAAACACTATCTGCAGTCGGCGGACTTAAAGTATTTATCATTGTGTTTGTTTTAGCTTTTATTGCTGATATGTATCACGGCCAAACATATAAGGAGAAAAAGACAAAATTCAAATCCGAAGAGGCGAAAGAAAAGTTTTATGGTCAGGCTAGAGAAGTCGTTATGAATACAAAACGGAATTCCATGGGCTACTTTGTGAATGACGGTGTGTGTCCGATCTGTGGAAAAGACTTAGCTGGTATCGAACCTTACCGGTACTGCTGTCCGTATTGCAATTTGACAGCAGAGCTTACAGATGATGATTTTACGCCGTTCGAATAATGAGTTCGGATGCGTACATAATGGAACCGAAATATTATGGGACTTAGTTTGAAAAACAGACTAAGTTCCTTTTATTTTGCATCCAATCATTATATTTCCTGACGAGTTCTCCTTTGTTTGAGCCTTATTATGTTTAGAAAACGAAAAGGAGACATATGAATATGATTCTATATTATATAATTCTCATTTTGGTAACGGGAAGTATCATTACAACGATTTTGCAGATAGGATGCCGAGGTTTAGTTGGGAACTTTAAATTATATTATTGGATGCGACTGATCTCAACGCTTACGATATTTTTGGCTACGATTATAGGTGTCCTATTTGTGTTATATCAGAATTTATTCTTATTTGAAAGATCAGACGCCGAAATGCCTGTAGCCGTATATTATGTGAGCGACCTGGTTTACAAAATTATAAGAGATCGACATGTAGCGGATCCTAAATATATCGTATTTTTAGTACTATTTTTGGTTTTTGTGTATGTTTTCCATCTGCTGGTTTCTCATTCTGGAAATCCATATTACAAAAACGAAACAATTAAGAAACGGTTTTGTGATGAAGCTACAGAATTTGCCCGGGAATATCTGACAAACGAAAACAATTCATTCGACGCCGAAACTTACTGTCCAATTTGTGGAACCCATATGTTAGATGTCAATCCTAAAGAATTCCGTTGTCCACATTGTCGATTGAGAATCAATCAGTAATCCATATTTAGGATAACAAAATTAATATGTACTCATGGAGGAAATAGAAATGGAAAAAGCAGAAAGAACAAATCCAGATTATACTAAAAGCGAAAAAATCCATAAAGGGAGAAAAGTATACGATCCTATAGATGATACTTATTCTACCGGGTATTGGGTTTTGATTAATATAGGCGGTTTGAACAGATGGGTTCCGGTATGGAAAAACTAAATATAGTAAATAGATAACAAAAGGACACAACATTTTGTTGTGTCTTTTTATTTTCTTTGAATGTATGACACGAACGTTTCTCATATTATGCAAAACCCATATTTAGTATACAAAATAACTGCACCGATGAAAGGAGTATCAATATGGGTAACATTTTATTTAACGAACCGGATGAGGTTGTTTCTTACAAACGAAAGGATCGCAAATGGGTAATCAAGTATATTCTGTTTTGTATTCTAATGGTTGTTTGCGTGTTATTGTTTGCTGCTTATTCTGTGAAAGAAACAGAGTCAGAAACAGAGACAGAATCGGACACGGACGAATATGTCATTTATCATATTCAGGAAGCGAACGATATCGTAATGCATACGACATCAGAATTATGTGTCCGAAACTGCCCGGAAGCAACTGGATTAAAGATCGGATCACTGAAAGAAAACCAGGACGTAACAGTCACTGGTATATGCCGAGAAAGCGGCTGGTATCGAATCCAATATAATGGATCCGATGCTTATATCTCTGACAATTATGTAAAAAGCGGTTCCGTTGCTGTAGGACGTGTTGCAGTTCCAGATCCTGAAAACCTCTATGTGAAAAGAGATAAAGGAGTTTCCGATGAGATGGTTCTTGCTGTTGAAAGCGAATTTATGATGATTCCGAAAAATGTAAGAGATTATATTGAGGTGACCGGATGGACGATTACCGTTTCTTCGCAGGATCTTTCGGAACGCTTTCATAAACATAGCGGAACTGTGGGACTGATCGACTACAAAGCGCATGCAATTTATGTGAATAACGAATCAGTGGCAAAAACAGCAGTTGTTCATGAAATTGGTCACTTTATCGATCATGCAAAAGGTCGACTCAGTAAATCAGATGAGTTCGCAGCTATTTACGCCGCAGAAAAAGAAGCATTTTGTGAGTACCATCGAACAGACGGACATAATACTGGCGAACCAAACGAATATTTTGCAGAAGCTTATATGGCAAGTATTTATGATCCAGTTGGTATGCAGGAAGCATGTCCACAGACTTACGAGTTCGTTATGAATGTTTCGAAGTCTATGAAACCATTGTTCTTAAACTAAAAAGATCAGGGATGCATTTTGTGTCCCTTTTCTTTGTGTCCTAAATATAGTTTTCTGACGAGGTTTCCGAAAAGTGAGCCTTATAAATATCATAGGAAAACAGAAACGAGGTGTAATAGCTTTGTCAAATAAGGTGAAAAACATTAAATATTATAACGTTTGTAAAGAATGTGAGTTCTTATATCATTGCTATGGTAGAGAGATTGCAGAACGGATTCAAAACGATCAGACAGACGATATGTATTTGCGTCCGGGTGTGTGTTCAGATTTTTTATGTATCGAATAATAAGAAACATAGTTTGGAGGTCATTATGAAGTTAGTAAATGCAACTGTACTCGGAAATTTGGTTTCTGCACATTATGAGCACGATGAGAAAAAGTTTGCGGCATATGTGCAGTTTATAATTGATGCATACGAAGAACGGGGCGAAAAACGGCAGGCTGAAATTATACGCAAACGTATACGCAAACGAATGGATGGTTCCTATAAGTCACAACCAAAAGTATCGTTAGATAATATTAAAATTCCTGACGAATTTTCTAAAATGTGAGCCTTATTAAATATGTAAAACAAAATATAATTCAAAAGAAAGGGAAAATTATTATGAATGGTCAAATTATTTATGTAGGCTTTATGGCCGTATTACTTGTACTTATTGGGCTTATTGCTTCAATCTCGATTATAAAAATGGCTGCTGATGATGGTATGGAGACATTTGGTATGTTTTTGAGCTGTCTTATTATGATTCCATGTATTATTTTTCCTATATCTATGGTGCTTTTAACTGTAAAAGAAGCAGACATGGAAAACAATATTGAATCAGCATTAAACAAAAACTATGCAGGTTATACGAATTATCATCATGATGATACAAATACTTTTGTATACGACGACAAGAAATACAGTTTTGATTATGATTATGACACAAATACATTAGTTGTGTTTAATGAAACTGGAACCGTAATCGATGGTACTTATGTTAATGGTCAGAAAATGGATGATACTGGCAAAACAGATATAAATGAGATTGTTTCGGAAACAGAATTAGAATCCAAAGTTCCGGATACCTCAGTTGATACGAAGGAAGCGGATTCTGCATCAGTTTCCGAAGATAATTCAGACCTAAATAGACGAATCCAGAGTACGATCCTCGAAAGATATACAGCTGCTTTGGTTACAAACTACAGTGCAAGCACATTATCAGGCAGTTTTGATTCAGAAGGTATTTCATATGAATTTTCATGGTCTGATGATCTATTAGAGATTACCGAAATCGAGAATCCAAACAATGTCATCTACATGAAAATCGCAGAATAAGCGGATATAACAAGAAGGGGATACAATGCGAGTTGTATCTCTTTTGTTCTATACAAATAATTTCCAAAACTTATCTGATATCTGACGAGGTTTACAGTTTATGAGCCTTATTATAAGTGTAGACAAATTAATTAGAAGGATAGAAATCGTATGAGTATTAAATTAGCGTTTGTAATAGTAGTTCCTATAATAATGGGAATTGTCAGTACATATTATACTGTAAATTTGTATTCCGATAACTTAGAAGATACCACAGAACTTCGTATTATTGTTGCAGTTTGGCTTGGTGTTTTCGGTAGTATTGGTATTCTTGTGAAAATGATTTAGGATAGATGGAGGACAAATATGAGCAACATATCAAATTGTGTAATCCTGGTTATAGGCGAGGTAATTATCGACGTGTGCCTTTTTATTACATGTTTCGATTCAGAAGTAATATTTTTAGATAAAATACCTACAATTGGTGCCATTATTCTTATGATCGGTTTAATAATTTATACGATTAAATCAACAATTGATACGATTAGAGCAAAAAGAGCATTCATTCCTATTTTGGAGAATTATTACTCATGGTATACATTTTACGATCCAGATCATAAGTATTTTGGTTCTGATGTGATAAAAAAAGCATACCATTATACTTATAACTATAAAACAAACACATTAACTGTATACGATGAATCTGGACCTGAATCAATCTATATTGATGGTCAAAGGCAGTTATCTATTACAGAAAAGATTGAAAAACAGATCAAACAACAGTATAAAAACGCAGTAATAACCGGATTTAATGCTACGGATTTAACCGGAACTTTTGAGGCTGATAATGGCTCTTATTCGTTTTCCTGGATTGACAATATATTAACCGTATCTGAAGTAAATAATCAAACAGATGTTTCTTGTTACAAAGTCTGCCAGTAGAAAAACGAAAGCTAAAAAAACACATATATTAATATTGAACAGGAGAAGAATTCATTATGTCTATGACAATAGAAGACGTAATTCGTGATGAACGTCGTCGTGCACACAAAAAGAGAGATTTAGCAGAGGCTTTTCGGGATGAAGCAAACAAAATTCCGGCACTGAAGCATGCGAAACGGCATGATCAGATCGCAGATTGGCTTGAAGCATTAAAGAAGTCGGAAGAAAAACAGAAAGAAGCTGAAGTTTGCGCCCGACTACAGCTGCTAAATGAATTGTTAACAAAATCAAAGGATCACGCACTTACGGCAACAGACATTCAGGCGCTAATTGATGAAGAGAACAAGAAAATTGAGCCACAAAAAGGTTGGTACTAATATGGATGCAGAAAAAGAAACAGCGCAAATCCGTGAAGTAAAACGAATTCTAAATAATAGCAAAAGTGGTTCTGCAAAAGAACCTGATGTTAAGATTTCGAATTTGTGCCCGTCTAAAGAATTTGTAGACGGATTATTAGAGAGATGTGGAGATATCTTAGGAATCGAATATCATGCTCGTTAAGTCCGGCACATATTTAGTAGTAAACAAATATGAATAAAGAAAAGGAGAGTTTACTATGTTTGAAAATTCAAAAGAGATCATGAGAAAGATCAAAAACAAAGAAGGCTTGACAGATGCCGAATTCACAACTGTTGAAAGATGTTTGTTGCTGGGTGATGTCGATGACAAAATTCTTAATTATCAATTAGGTGTGAAAATTGGAGTTATCGATGATCCTTTCCATCAGGATAAAATGGAGTTTAAAAATGCAGATAAAATAATGAATCAAATTCGCAACAAAGAAGAGTTACCAAAACCAGATCGCATGACTTTGGAGCGATATCTACGGTTGTACGATGTATTTGAGTCCATTCTTAATTACCAGTGCAGAGCGGATGAAGAAAATCCTTTTGAGATTAGTGAACAGATTTAAGGAGGAAACAGATATGAGTGTATTCGTAACAGGCGACATCCATGGAGACCCAAGAAGGCTGAATACCGAATCGTTTTACGAACAAAAACAGTTTTCTGGTGATAAGGACGAAAATATTGTTATCATTCTTGGGGATTTTGGACTTATTTGGTCCCGAGATTCCGAAAACAAACAAGAGAAATACTATTTGGACTGGTTAGAACAGAAACCATTTACAACTGTTTTTGTCGATGGAAACCACGAAAATCATGTAAGGCTGGCAACATATCCTGTAAAACAATGGCACGGAGGTCTGGTACACGAAATCAGACCTCATGTGCTGCATCTTATGCGTGGAGAAACGTTTGAAATCGAAGGAAAACGTTTCTTTGCATTCGGTGGAGCTAGTAGCCATGATGTCAGTGATGGGATTCTTGATTACGAAGATCCGGAATGGAGAGATCAAGCAAAAGAATTGGATCATCAAGGTAAGTACATGTACCGGGTGAAGGGTTTAACCTGGTGGTCTGAAGAGTTGCCAAATGAAACAGAAATGCAGCATGGTTTGGAGATAATTAAGAAATACGACAATAAGGTTGATTATATTCTCACGCACAGTCCGTCAACATCCGAACTGTATTTGATGGGTGGTAAAGGATTGTATGAACCGGATGTGTTAACGAATTATTTGGAAGAAATCAAGGTATCCGTCGATTATAAGAGGCATTTGTTTGGTCATATGCATCTGAATAAAGCAATCAATGATCGGGATATCTGTTTGTATGAGCAAATTGTTCGTATTTTATAATGAATTTCTGACGAAATTGCCAAAATGTAAGCCTTATTGTTTGTGTAAAAATGTAATGGAGATTAAATTATGGAACAGAAAATAAGGACAATCATTGCCGGATGTCGTAATTTTAATATTATCGAGATCGTCGAGATGGTAATGTTAAACAGATTTGATAATGATTATAGTGAGATCGAACTAGTTGGCGGCGGAGCAAAGGGTGCTGATGCATTAGGGAAACAGTTCGCGAGAGAACATGGTATTCCGTATAAAGAGTTTCCAGCAGACTGGGGCACCTATCATAATGCCGCCGGACCAATCCGAAATCGTCAGATGGCACAATATGCGATCAAAGGGAAAGGTTCCGGAATTTTGATTGCGTTTTGGGATGGAAGATCAAGAGGAACCAAGCATATGATCGAAACAGCTACAGATTTCGGAATGGAAGTAATCATTGTGTATGTTTGATATCGTATCTTCGGTTCAAACTGCAAAGCTTTCATTGTTTCCATTCGAACCCATATTTAGTGTAATAAAAATAATTGTAAGCTAAAAAGGAGGAAACGAAATGACAGCAGGTGAATGCATCAAAGACTGGTTAGGATTAGACAAAACAAAAAGTTTAGCAGATTGGTTGGGATTGAATGAAGAATCCCAAAATGAATCTGAAAATGAATAGGAGGACACGGCTATGACTGTTCGAGAATTCATCAAGAAAAATGGATGGCAAGCAGAGTGCGATACATCTAAAGCCAAAAGAATGAGTATCGATATCGATTTCTTAAATCCGAACAAAGAGGAAGACGAAACGCAGTTCGATATCGCTGCTTTCGACGTCAAGGAATTAGCAACCCTTTTTGCAGACTTCTGTAAAGAGAACAAATTCGCATTGAATACCGTCACAAATGTAGTCATTGTTGCGGTTGACGATGAAATGGACGTCGATTTCTAAAAACAGAAAAGAAAGACCTATTGCTTTGCAGCAGTGGGTCTTTTCTTTATGATTTTTGACGAGTTTTCGGATTTATGAGCCTTATTATCAATAGAAACAAAGAAATGGAGGATAATGAAGGGCTATATGAAAAAGTATAATACGGAATTAGAAACGAAATGTACGGAAAACACATATGAAGGGAACTCGTTCAATTGCAATGCGTATGATTCTGGATATTGCTACGTTTTGGGACGAGCATTAACAGAGGAAGAAGACGCGTTATGTGAAGACCATTGCATTCTGTGTAAGTGAAAAGAGAAAATTAATATATTTCATAGAGAAAACTAGCAGGTGTATGATAGAATTAAGTGTGTAAAACGAAAAGGAAAAACAATATGAGTCGTAGAATTATAAGAGGTTACTGGTCTTGTAAGTATTGCGGAACTGCTGACATTGATGGACTGGTAGATGTTTGCCCGAATTGTGGGAAACAGAAATCATCAGACGTAAAGTATTATATGAAACAAGGAATTGCGGAAGAAGTAGCGGATACTGAATTACAGAAAGCGAAGATCAAGAAAGAGGAGTGTGACGGCAAACACAAAGACTGGATATGTCCATATTGTAATCAGTTGAATAATTATGCAGATGGTGTTTGCGTAGCGTGTGGTGCCGAAAAATCGGAAGCAGAGTTTGAATACGGAGAAACGAAGATGGATAAATCGGAAACAAAAACAGATGTATTCGAAAATACGCTTCCGGATGAAACAGCACCGAAAGATGACGAAAACGATACTTTGGTTGACAGAAAAGATGTAAACTCAAACGAGATAGTTGAAAAGTCGCCTATTAATCTGCGTGATCGAATTATGAGTAAAATACGCGGCAACAAGAATATGCTCAAGATTAGTGGTATTATTGCCGCAGTGTTCGCGGTTATTGGATTGCTATTTTTCTTGTTCCAACCAATTACGAAGTCAGAAACGGTTGTCGGATTTTCCTGGGAACGAACTATCACAATCGAAGAGGAGCGAACAGTAGAAGAAAGCGATTGGTACGTGCCATCTGGTGGTCGAGTCTATGACGAGAGGCAAGAGATAAGGAGTTATAAGTCGGTTCTTGACCATTACGAGACAAGAACAGAAACAAAAAGCAGACAAGTTTTCGACCATAATGAGTCATATACAACATATTCGGATAACGGAAACGGAACTTTCACAGAGCAAGTGCATGAAAATCCTGTATACCGTACAGAGTACTATACTGAGACATACGAAGAACCAGTATACAGACAGGAACCAGTATATGATACCAAGTATTATTATGAGATTGAACGATGGTTTCCAATTGATGCTTACAGTTCCAAAGACGACGACAAAGAGCCATATTGGAATACGGAATATACATTAACAGAGAAGCAGCGTGACACAAAGCGTGATGAACTGTATTATGTGCATTACGATGATGGTCAGAATGTCGTAAAAGATGAGACAGACTATGATACCTGGTTAGAAACCAAGATTGGTGACGGATATGAAGTAACGTATAACCGACTTGGAATGACGTATAAGAGAGAAGCAATTGAATAAGAAAAACTGGCAACGAACTCCATCATTTTCGGTGGAGTTTTGTTTTGTAGAAAACATTATGACACATATTTATGTTTGACAATAACAATCAGGAATCTTTATAATGAAATCAGAAAGAGAGGAAACGAATATGTATTTGCTTATGAACAAAGACAAAGAGATAATGCAGTTTAATACTTTGGCAGGGCCTCTTGGAAATTCATATGAAATTATTTCGCAAAATGAAGATCAGTTGCCATATGGTTTTACAAATATTGCGGAATGGATTTCAACCAGAAAAGGTAGCAAACATAATGCACACTTGAAACAGATCATGAAAGATTGTGGATGCGAAGACGATCTTGGTTATATTCGTGTTACGCATGCTGCATCGCTAAATGATACGTACTGGATAAAAAATGAACTGGAATCTGTTACGTGGAATGATGTTTCTTTCTATCGGAACGAATTTGATGAACAGATTTCCAAGCTTGCATTTGAAGGTGTCGGCTTATATGGGATAAAACTGAGTAGTACGTCTCCAGAATTATGTACAGAAGGCAGTTTTCGCAAATGCTGGAAACGAGAAGACGGTGAAATTTATCTGTACAAGAGAGGGACATCCGGAGCGATGAATGCTGGACTTGAACCATATTGCGAAATGATGGCATCCGAAATTGCAGCTCAGATATGTGATAACGCGATTCCTTATAAAAAAGTAATACTGCATGGAGAAATTGCTTCAAAATGCCACTTATTTACAACAGAATCAGTTGGGTATGTTCCGTATGCAAAATTAAAAGAAGATACGACTGCAAATGCAATGCTAGATTTTTATGCGGCTATAGGAAGCGAAAATGAATTTCGACAGATGCTTGTTTTAGATGCACTTACTTTTAATGTTGACCGGCATGCAGGAAACCATGGAGTAAGCATCAATAATGACACAAAACAGATTCTTGGTATGGCTCCAGTTTTTGATTTGAATTTATCGTTGCTTCCATATGTATTGCCGGATGAATTTGAAAATATAGGTAACAAAATGCTGGAGTACGGTCCACGCATTGGTGACGACTTCACAAGAATCGGACAGATGGCATTAACACCTGCAATCCGGGCTAAGCTTATCAATTTAAAAGGATTTGAGTTTTCTTTCAGAGGCAATGAAACATTTTCGAAAGAACGTGTGCATTTTTTGGAACAGATGATTGAGAGACAAATAACTGGACTTCTATCGAAAGAACAATTGTATACGAAAGACGTTTTTGTTCCAGAACAAGCAAAAGAAATACAGCCTGTTAATAGCGATGTAGGATTAAACTTAGCTGCTGATGACCTTGCTGATAATCTACAAGACGTTCTTCCGGAAGCATTAGTGTCTGAAATGAATGATTCTTCCAATGATTTTGTTATCGTATCGTTAAACGAAGCTGTAGAGATCTATATTTCGGTTTCAGATTTTTCAGTTGAAATCTATGTTGGAGGACAATTAGCAGACGAATCAAGTTTAACAGAAGAAGAACGAATGGACTATACAAAAATATGTCAAGCTGTGGATGATTTTGAACTTGAATACGCTAACTTTGATGACTTGGCACGATAATCAAGGACACACGAAGCTAAAGCTTCGTGGTGTGCTTGATTTGGAGAGTTAGGTTTAAATCCATCAAACAAGTTTAATTGATTTGAACCTAATCTCTCCTTATCAATATGTTAATATTCTACTTACGCAAAGAGACTGACTTTGAAGTTAGTCTCTTTCTTGTATGTTTTGTGTGCGTCAGTTTTATCCCATATTTAGGATAATAAACAAATACACACATTAAAAGGAGGAAACGAAAAGATGGGAGAAATATTGGATTTCTACAAAGAACACAAAGTAGATGGTATCAATATGAATGTTATACGGTTCATTGATGAGGTTTCAAGTTTTCCAGATCGAGACGGGATACCTGGAGAGCATATTGATCATTTGTTTTGTGCCGGATATTGCTATTATTTTGCTCATATGTTAGAAATGGCATTTGGTGGCAAAGTATGTTGGATTCAGGATAGAGGACATATTGCATGGGCTGATTGCGACAAAGATTGCACATTAGAACAATTACAAAACGCAATTGTATATGATATTACTGGAATTGCAGATGATTACGAAAGAGTATGGCCAATAGAATATCTTGGAAATACAATCGTAAATTACATGCATAATGGAAAAGAATTTCATCTCAGTCAGAATTTCAAAGATTGGTGCGATTTCTGTAAAGTTGAAGAAATATTCGCGATTAATGTAATCTGGGGATGCATGCCGATTGATGAAATCATGAATGATTACAAAAATAGACTTGATTATGTTCAGACTGCATACCAGTATTGGATAGAGCATAGCACGGAATTTCAGGAGTTGTTTCGATTCATTAAGAAAAAGAACTCATTCCTGTATCCAGATCATCTTGGTATAACAGAAACACTTATCAAATCTGAAAACTAAAATGAGAAAAGGAAGTCAGCTATATTGGTTGACTTTCTTTTTGTTTCCGTATGTTTTGTGTGCATCAGTTTTATCCCATATTTAGGATAACGAACAAATTGCACACATAAAAAAGGAGGAAACGAAAAGATGGGAAGTTGGAACGAAACATGTATGTTAAGTCATTTACAGATTATGTATGGAGATTCTGTAAAAGTAATTATTTTGGTAAACAACAAGGCAGATGCAAATGAATCTACTCGTGTTTACTACAATGAAACCTATTCTCCATTGATATTACCTTTCGATGCGGAATATGACGATTATGGTGGCGTTAAAAACGAGAAAATTCCCGAATACACAGACAGTCTGTTACATGAGTTAGAATTCGAGCAAAAAGATGGAACGAAATATGAATATAACAACATGGCAGATTTTATTCAGGATATTAATGAGACGGATGGCTTGTACCTAAAAGGTTTCTATCTCAATGGTCCGAAAAAACTTGAATGTGTTTTTATTCATGCCGAGCTCTATGATATTTTAGCTTCAGAAATGAGAAACAGAATACCATATAACCAAAAGAAGACCCTGTATGAATTATACAATGAACGGAACCAGGAAGTGAAAGAACTATGGATCAAGTACAATAGTAATTCTGATGAGTATGATAAATCATGCATATTGTACCACGAAATCATGCCAAAACTTTTCAAAACGTCTGCATATGGATATGAGTTTTCTATCATGATTTTAGAAAAATCATTAACCGAAAACAATTTTGATGATTTCTTTGAAGAATTTACAAAATACATCCTGTTTGCAAGAGCATTACAAACCGGTAGATACGGATATATAACAAGATGTGGAGCTGGTGGACAAGATTTTGAGTGTTCCATTCAGGTTGCGGTTGCCAAATTTGTTTTGAAATTCTCGAAGAGAACAAATGAATGCGGGGATCGTGTATATTGTAAAAAGGAAACAATTTTCTGGTACTAAAAGCGGCAATGAAAAGATTAGAGACTGACTTTTGTTGGTCTCTTTTTTTTACTATATCTATAAGTGATACAAAA
>ULXW01050443.1_pt1 | contig 14831 bp, 10 predicted proteins | sample 1961661 | NCBI WGS metagenome assembly ULXW01 (sample SAMEA4835849, study PRJEB28245) | human gut metagenome | biome: gut microbiome; material: fecal sample | place: Denmark | collected 2008 | reverse complement strand
ATCAGTTTGAAGGTTTACACAAACTTTGGGACACTCCCTTGTCATCGCACCATAACTCCTCTAATACCTTGTTGTTACTTACATTCAAGCTTCTCAGTTGGTTACTATTACACTGCAACTCTGTTAGGGCCGTATTATTGCTTACATCCAAACTGCTCAACTGGTTATCACTGCAATCCAAATAGTCCAGTACCGCGTTATGGCTTACGTCCAAACTTCTCAACTGGTTACCATTGCAAAGTAAACTTTTCAGTACCGTGTTACGACTTATATTCAAACCACTCAACTGGTTATCACTGCATTCCAGAGTTGTTAATGCCGTGTTATGACTTATATCCAAACTTCTCAGCCGATTTCCTTCGCAATACAAATCTGTTAATGCCGTATTTCGGCTCACATCCAAACTACTAAGCTGATTACTACCACTATATAAGTATTTCAACACAATATTTCGGCTCACATCCAAACCACTTAACTTGTTATCACTGCAATGCAAATCTATTAATGCCGTGTTACGGCTTACATCTAGACTACTTAACTGGTTATCTTCGCAATACAAATCTGTCAATGCCGTGTTACGACTTACATCCAAACTACTCAACTGGTTACCACTGCAAAACAAATATTTCAATGCCTTATTTCCACTTACATCCAGACTACTCAATTTGCTAGCACCGCAATTAATCTCCATTAATGCTGTCAGTCCCGTAAAATTTAATTTTCCTTGCAGATTTTTTTCATTCCATTTTATCCATACAAGTCTACCATTTTCCCACAAATACTGCCAATCATCCAAATCTTCACTCACTGTAGCACCCTTTTTTCTCTGCTCCTGAATAATTCTTTTTATGACTGACACATCATTTTTATTTTTAGCCGAACTTGTTGGCTTCGTCACAGTTGGTTTCTTCGTTGTGTTGGTTTTCTTGGCACTTTTCACGGTTACCGTGCAGGTATACTTTTTCTTTCCTGCTTTCACCTGTACCTTTGCCTTACCTGATTTCACTGCCACGATCTTGACACTGTTTTTCTTCTTGTTTTTCTTCTTGTTTTTCAGCTTGATACATTTCTTACCGGAAATGACTTTCCATGTCGTTTTCTTTTTGTTATTTTTGAGAGTGATCGTCTTACTCTTTCCTACTTTGAGTGTGACTTTTTTGCTACTCAATTTCGCTGCTTTTGCCGCTTGCGTGTGCTGTACAGGCATTCCCGTCAACACCAGCGTTGCTGCAAGCAGCCCCACTAAATATTTTCTTCTTGTTTTCATATGTATTTCCTCCTTCATTTTATGGGTAGTGTCCTTACTAGCCCTTTATTTCTTAATTTTTACCTTCTTATTCCCCTTTTTCTTCAGGAACTTTTTATATGCCCTATATTGCTTCCTAGGCACCTTAACAACCAAGTTCTTTGCCGTTCCCTTGAACGCATTTTTGCCAATCGCGCCACTCTTTAACTTCGTTGACTTAATCGTGATCTTCTTCAACTTCTTGCATCCGGCAAAAGCACTTTTACCGATGGTTGTGATATTCTTTCCGATTGTCACTGTTTTCAACTTTTTATTGTTTGCAAATGCTTTGGATGCAATACTTTTTACTTGATAAGTCACGCCTTTAACCTTAATCCTAGCGGGTACGGTAATATTGCTTACATTTTTCTTGGCAGCTTTGATGTATGCCACTACAGGTTGTTTTTTATTTGCTGAAACAACCTTATAAGAAGCAGTTTTATCCTTTACAATTGAGCCGACTACCGCTGGAACACATCTCGTTGCCTGTGTCCTGCATGGGGAAGTGGTTGGGCGAGCATTTGGTACATCATCATTCCAAATATCAGAAGCAGAAACATTCCCTGCAGCAGTCCAAACCTTAGAAGAAAGATTCAAATGCAAAGCCGGACGGATAGCGTATCCCTTTTCTCTGAGATCACTATAATAAGAACCGCTACCATCTCTGGCAATAAATGCTGCATCCGTACCACCATCAACCAATGACCGCAATCTCCAACTGTCTATTTCGCCATCACCAAGCATACCATCCTTTCCAGCAACATATGCCGTATTTGTTGACTGCCGATTATCAGTACATCTATCAAATATGCTATCAAATCCATATGACACATTACTTACCTCTGCGATAGACAATAAATAGATCTTGTCTTTCGTATTATTGTTACCTCCATTAGAACTATCTTCATTCACTATCGTTGTATTCCTAATGGCATTCTTCTCTGCCTGCGTAAACGCTGCATCAATAAAATTATCATTGCTATAATCGATGCAAGCTACATTGGATGATGCATTATATCCGTTAAGCCAGCTACGGCGGGTACAAGACCCCCATGTAACATCTGCCAAAGACTCATTATAAGATCCTGCATCTAGATTCTGATCAGCCAATAGAAACGCATCAGCACCGTCTACCGATAACACCCTCCATTTAATTGGCTGTTTCTTATCATTTTTGTTAGCAACTCCGTCACCATTAGTATCATTCTGCCAATAGTTTCCAAAGCATACGCAGTTCCATGTAGCAACTCCATTACTGTCAATAGTCGGGTTTTTCAATCCATAATCCACCGCCTGTGCCTGACGAGGCTTGGTAATTCCTGCCACCAGCGATAACACAATCGCCAATGTCACAAGTTGAGTGGCAAATTGTTTCCATGTTCTTTTATTGTTCTTCATCCTTCAATCCTCCTATATTTAAGCAAAATTCTGTTTCCTTTTATCAATTCTTTACTTAGTTACCTTAACTGTCTTATTCCCCTTTTTCTTCAGGAGCTTTTTATATGCCTTATATTGTTTCTTAGACACTTTTACAACTAAGTTCTTTGCCGTTCCCTTGAACGCATTTTTGCCAATCGCGCCACTCTTTAACTTCGTTGACTTAATCGTGATCTTCTTCAACTTCTTGCATCCGGCAAAAGCATTTTTACCGATGGTTGTGATATTCTTTCCGATAGTCAATGTTTTCAACTTTTTATTGTTTGCAAATGCTTTTGACCCGATAGCAACGACTTTATAGGTCACACTGCCAATCTTCACCTGCGCTGGCACCGTCACGCTTGCGGCTGTTTTCTTAAGATTTTGCACATAGGTTACTGTCGGCTGTTTTGGATTCGCAGAAACAACCTGATAAGAAGCATTTTTGTTCTTTAACTTGGTTCCTGCTGCTGTTGGTTTGGCAGTTGCTTTCGGCGTAGCAGTAGGGTGCAGATAAATAGCTGTATCCAAAGGTTTTATTCCTGCAGGACGTTGACTTGGCTTGTTATCCGGTGCCGCACTTGGTGCAACATCTGGTGTCTGTGTCGGCTGCGGTCGAAAACCTGTTACCTGCACACTGTCGTCACAACGCAATGTCCGCATCTTTTTGTTCTTGCTAAGATCCAGGCTGCTAATTTTCGTATCATCACAATACAAAACTTCGAGCAGTGTATTCTTACTGACATCCAAATTACTGATATCAGTTTTAGAACAATACAATTCCTTTAATTTCAAATTACTGCTCACATCCAAACCGGTAAGCGAGTTATCCAAACATGACAAGATTTCCAAAGCGGCATTGTGGCTGACATCCAAACTTTGAGTCTTTGTATAATAGCAAATCAGACTTTCCAACGCTGCATTCTGACTGAGATCCAAACTGGTAAGTCCTGTGTTATTGCAACGCAAAGTTTTCAATGCCTTATTTTTGCTTACATCCAATTTATAAATGTATGTGCCTTCGCAGCTCAGATTTTCCAATGCCGGATTATTTTCCACATGCAATTCTTTAAGATTGGCATAACCACACTGCAGATCCTTAAGCAATACATTATTGCTGAGATCCAAAGCGGTGATACTGGTATTAAAACATTCCAAAGTTTCCAATGCTGTATTACCACTTACATCCAGCGCCGTTATACTATTACCGGAACAATTTAACTGCTTTAATGCCGATAATCCTGCAAATGATATAGCACCAGTCATCCCTCTGCCACCAGTATATATGTTGTCCTCATCGCTCCAGTTAATTCCCACCAGTCTTCCATTTTCCCATGTATACTGCTTACTATCATTCAGATTCTCACTGATCGTTGTATTCTTGCCGCTCTGCGTTGCAATAATTTTTTGGAGAACCGCAACATCCTGTTCATTTTTTTCTACCGACAGAGTTGTAATACTGTTGCTGGCTGATGCCATTTGTGCAATTCCGTTGCCTGGCATCGCCATTAGCAAGGATAATGCAAGTACACATACCAGTTTTCTACATTCTTTCTTGCTCATCTCTTTACCTCCTTTTTCCAGCGTTGTTTTCATGTAAGGATGCAATAATTTTTCTATATCGTAAAAATATATCACATAGCATGCACAATTTTTTTCCAAAATTTACGACAAGAATTTTTCATACGCACTTAAAATATACCGAAAAAACATAACAAAAATGATTTACTGCCATTTCTTTACTTATCCTTTTGTGCATCATTCATAAATTTCTGTTCAAAACTTTGGTGACTTTTTTTGTGATTTTTAAGAAATGTAAAAAAAGAGTCAATCAAATCCAAGCATTATACCCTCCCCCAAAAGTTAGACCTAGAAGTCTAACAATTGGATGTAGGTACACCTTGATGATTGACCCTTTTTATTTTAGAACAAGGTGATATTGATCGTGATACCCCAACCTTGCCATGAGTGCTTCCTGTAAGACCTTTGATACATTAATATTCAAAATTTTCCATATACTTCATATATTTCACGACCATCAGCGCAATCTTGAAAGTAATCGCATCATCAAATACACGCAGATCAAGTCCGGTGCTCTTCTGCAGCTTATCCAAACGATACACTAACGTATTACGATGAATATACAACTGTCTGGAAGTCTCTGATACATTCAAGCTGTTCTCAAAGAATTTATTGATCGTAGCAATGGTCTCCTCGTCAAAATCGTCTGGCGATTTGTCACCAAATATTTCTTTGATAAACATTTTGCAAAGCGGCATTGGAAGCTGATAGATCAAACGGCCAATACCTAAGCTGCTATACGCAATAACATTGCGGTCGCTGTAAAAAATCTTTCCAACGTCTAACGCCATTTTAGCTTCTTTATAAGAACGCGACACATCCTTGATCTCATTTACCATCGTACCATAGGATACGTGCACCATTGTCATGGCTTCCGTGTTCAACATATCTAAGATGACTTTTGCAGTTTTCTCCATATCATCATAATCTTCGTTCGGTTTCACTTCCTTCACAACAATGATGTTCTTTTCATCAACCTGCGTGATGAAGTCCTTGGATTTGCTGGAAAATAACCCTTTGACCGTCTCCAATGCGTTGGTGTCCTTCTCATTCTTTGTCTCGATCAAAAATACAACGCGGCGCACAGATGCTTCGATATGTAACTTCTTCGCACGATTGTAAATATCAACCAACAACAGATTATCCAACAATAAGTTCTTGATAAAATTATCTTTATCGTAGCGCTCTTTGTAGGCAACCAGCAAATTTTGAATTTCAAAAGCCGCCAATTTACCAACCATATATACATCGTCGCTGTCGCCCTTGGCTAACACTACATATTCTAATTGGTGATCATCAAAGACCTTGAAAAATTGATATCCCTGAAGTACCTGACTATCTGCAGGCGAATTAACGAACGCCATTACAGCCTCTTCATATTCCTCTACATTATCTATCGTAGTGGCAAGCGCTTTCCCCTCCGTATCCATTACACAAATATCTACGCGCGTAATATTCTTCATTCCTTCGATATTTGTCTGCAACACCTGATTTGCAATCATATTTACCTCCGCTGCTTCTCGAGTAAGTGCTATCTGTCCGCAACAACTTACCCGTTCTTTAGAAAGTTTCCCTTTCTAATATCCCCAATAACATATACCAAATTATAGCATGAAATTTGTAAAAAGTAAATAAAACAGGCATTGTAGATACAATGCCTGTCTTAGATAGTTTATTATGAGAATTTTAACAAATCTTCTAACATAAAGGACTAGTTTGTAATGGTTCTCTCTGTCTCTTTGTCGAATACATGAATCTTAGCAGGATCCAATGCAATCTTGATCGTATCGCCAGGACGAGCTGTTGTACGAGGATTTACACGAACTGTGATATCGAATCCCTCGACAGTGAAGTATAAGAATACTTCTGCACCAAGCATCTCGTATACCTTAACAGTTGCATCAAGTACATTGTCAGCTCCACCGTTAACAAAGATCTCCTCATCTTTGATATCCTCTGGACGAATACCAAGTACGACTTCTTTACCAATGTATCCACCTTCAACAAGTCTGGCAGCTTTCTGCTCAGGAAGCTTAATTGCATAAGAACCAAATGCAAGCTTAACATCTTCGCCTTCCTGAATTGCTACAGCGTCGATGAAGTTCATCTGTGGTGAACCAATGAAACCAGCTACGAACAAGTTACATGGTTTTGTATAAAGATCGATTGGAGTAGCAACCTGCTGCATTACACCATCTTTCATAACAACGATACGAGTACCCAATGTAAGAGCCTCTGTCTGGTCATGTGTTACGTAGATGATCGTAGCTTCCAATCTCTGATGGATCTTAGAAATCTCGATACGCATCTGTACACGAAGTTTTGCATCCAAGTTGGAGAGTGGCTCATCCATCAAGAATACCTTAGGGTTACGAACGATTGCACGACCCATGGCAACACGCTGTCTCTGACCACCGGATAAAGCCTTTGGCTTACGGTCTAACAAATGCTCGATGTCAAGGATTCTTGCTGCATCATGTACTAACTTATCGATCTTCTCCTTAGGAGTCTTTCTTAACTTCAGACCGAATGCCATGTTGTCATATACTGACATATGTGGATACAGAGCGTAGTTCTGGAATACCATTGCGATATCACGATCCTTAGGCTCTACATCATTTACTAAGTTGTTGCCGATCCAAAGCTCACCCTCTGTGATCTCTTCCAAACCAGCGATCATACGAAGTGTAGTAGATTTACCACAACCTGAAGGCCCTACGAAGATGATGAACTCCTTATCTGCGATGTCCAGATTAAAATTCTTTACTGCAACGAATCCGTTTGGATATGTTTTGCAGATGTTTTTCAAAGATAAACTTGCCATTAATATGTCCTCCTGTTTGTCAATTAATTTATCTTGTAAGGGAATAACTCCTCTCACATAACCTGTAAAATATAATACACCAAACAGAATTTTTTGACCATGGCACGAATTGCCAAAGAAAGTTTTCGCTTTTTGTGCAAAGTGTATAGAATGAGATTTTTTCATTGCTTTTGCTAAAAAATCTACGGCTTTTTTGTTGTTTTTCTGTGCAATTTGAACAGTTTTTTGCCATCTGCTGACATGCCGAGAGCTGTCGAATCAAATCCTTCACCCAAAACTTCTCTCGCTTCCGTGATTATGACAAATGCTGACGTGTCATGTTTTCGCACCGCCTGCAGAAGCTGTCCCGTCTGTCTTTTGCCTATGACACACAGCAACACAGGGCGCTCCTGTCCGCTATACACTCCCTTTGCTTTGATCTGTGTCACTCCGCGATTTAACGATGTCATGATCTCCTCCGCTATATCCTGCCATTTCTTTGAAATAACTAAGATCTGTTTGCTTTGCGTCATGCCGGACAGGATCGCGTCCATTACCTTCGAAGAAACAAAAACGGCTGCTGTTGCATAAATCGCCTTATCGACACCAAAATAAAATGCTCCGGCAACAATGATCACTGAATCAATGACAAACAACGCGTTTGCCACAGAGATATGCGGATAATACGTGCAGATCAGGCTCCCCAGCAGATCTGTTCCACCGGTAGAATATCCTGTTGCAAATACCAGACCAATACCGGCGCCGGTCAGTACACCACCAACAATAGCAGCCATCACAAAATCTCCCTCTGCCACCGGCTGCTCCGGTATCGCATACAACATTGCCGAAAATATGAGGTTGGCAATGAATGATTTCATGATAAATCGATGCCCTTTTTCAAAAATTCCCCATACAAAAACCGGAACATTTAACAACAGATTTATGCTCCAAACAGCCATCGGAATTCCGGCATATTCATACAGCATATGCGACAGCAGGATAGCAAGCCCTGAAAAGCCCCCCGGCACCATCCCCATTGGACTGTATACCATATTGACCGCCAATGCCATCATACCTGTTCCAATGACAAATGCCGGTAATTCCCTCCACCAAAATCGTTTTCCAAACATACTTGCGTCTCATCCCCTCGATCATCCAATCCAATTCATTCAAAAAGAGGATAACCTATCATTGGTTATCCTCTCTTACTTCAAATATCTTTTTCATCTGATTTATTATTATATTGCACAACTTTCTTTCGAAATATACGTGCTTGAACATCTTTTTTGACCGATTGCTGGCGAACCAATTTCTCATACAGCGGTTCCAAATGAAGTTTCTTGACCCACTCCGGCGCTTCTTTTTCCTCAGCCAAGATCAAGCTCACCACACCGCCGATCGCTACGCACAGACGCGCATGCAGCAATGGCAAATGCTCCATGATCCAAATTTCCTGCGGCCCGGTCTCTAAATCTACCAACAAAATATCCGGCGTATGATTGTTGATCTCATTGATCAGCGCTGCGGCCTCCATATCCGGATCATACACAACACTTCCTGATAATCGAAGCCCCGGCTGCATACGTTTGCACCAAGTTTCCAATTGTTCTACTTCCGTGCTGCTCTTTCCTATTATATATACGCTTTGATCTTTTTTCTGAAGATTTTCTAACATAATGCCAAAGCTTTTACAGCTGACTACCATTCCACCAGCTTCCAGCACTTCAACATGATGTGCACTAAGCAGTGCCTCCTCACCGGGCAGGATCAAATCCGCCTGCTCGATCACTTCACGATACGACTCCTCCCCCATTGCCTTATCTAACAGCTCCGTCGACGCAAATAATATCACATCTAACTTATCGTCCGAAAGATATTCATTCATTTTCTGGACAAAGACATCATTCGTCATCATATCAATGTCAATATCCAGCACTTTTACTGAAGCGTGCATCGTTTCGTTATACCATCCTTGCTACTGATTTGCATCAGCGGTACCCAGAATAATCTCGATATCATATCCTTGATCCACCATACCAACGGTTACCTGTGGATTTTTGAAATATTTCTTCAAATCCTCTCCTTGACCATCTTCTTTAACAATAATCTTTGTCTGTGTCAAGGTCTCTTTAGTATAATCCCCTACTTGAGGTACAGTATACCCCTTCTTCTGTAATTTCTGCTGTGTCTTACCGGCCAGTCCGGCAATCTTACTGCCGTTGAGCAGAATTATCTTAAGTCCTTTGGAACTTACTGCTTTCTTACCGCTCTTTGGCTTTGGCGTCGTATTACTGCTTGCTGCAGGCGACGTTGTCGCTTTTTGCGTTGTCGTAAGATCCTGAGCCGCTGTATATGGCACTTCGTTATTGATCAGACCTTTGAAAAACTTCTTGGCAGCCTTTGTATCTACAACAAACACCTTACCATCGTAGCTTCCCGGACATCCCCAATAATGGAAATAGTCCACATTCATCTGCTCATAACTTTGAATATAACCAATCTTGTTCGTCACTGTCAGATTGGAAGTCACGCGATCATACTGTGATTTGATAAAATCCGCAATCTTCGATTCATCACCATTCAGATCTTTAAGCTGCTGCACATACGCATCGCTGGCACAAGAAATCTTCATCTTTGTCTTGGCTCCGGATGGCTCCGGCGATGCAGAGGCAACCGGTGATGCGGTCTGTTCTACATCCACAGTCTTTTTGTAACTAACCTTTACTTTGACTTCCTGATAATGGTTGTTATATGTTTCCTCATCCAAAACCGTATAATAGCTTAAACTTGTTCCGATCATCTTTTCCACGATCAACGAACCGTATCCATACGCTTGCTGTTCATCTGCAAAATACTGTTTCAGCTTGCTGATACGCATGATCTGCGGAATATTCTCACTTATAGTACATAGTTTGCGATACATTGTTGTCGGAATTGTATAATCGTTCTTTGTTGGTATTGTAACATAATCCAAATTATTCGTCTTAGTATTACATATTTCAACCATCATATGTGTGATCTGATCTTTTTCATTACATACATAGATTAAGTTTTTAGAAATATCCTCTGTCTTCGCCTCCTTAATGATCTCCTTAATACTATCCTTATCCGTATTCACGTTAGTCGCATTTTTCGATAGGAAGTGATAGGATATTTTGTAACTGCCAAATCCAACGGCGATCAAAATGCAAATTCCCAGGATAGACTTGCCCAAATTAATAGCAAATACTTTCCAAATATTATTCTTAGTACCCTTCATGCTTGTTTTCTCCTTTTCCCACTAATCGTCGCATATCTATGCGCTGCTATCAAACCCCCAGCTTTCATTACACAAACATTCAAACTATTATAACAAATCTTTTTACCCCTGTAAAGTATATTGCCATTATGCTATACTACTTTTATTACAGATAAATTTTACACGAAATGAGGTTAGTATGAATACAGCCAAAACAGCTATAGTAACCGGGGCATCTCATGGGATCGGTCAGATGACCGCCCTAAAACTTGCAGCGGCAGGCTACGACCTTGCCATCTGCTGTCAAAAAGACATGACAGCGCTCTCTGCTGTTGCAAAGCAGATTACCGCTAACGGCCGCAACTGTCTTGCGATGCAGTGCGATGTTGGCGACAGTGCTCAAGTAGCAGATTTTTTTTCACAAATACAGATCACATACCCACATATTGATCTGCTCATCAACAACGCAGGTATCTCCTATGTTGGTTTACTGCAGGATATGTCAGACGATGAATGGACTGCCATTGTAAATAGCAATCTGTCCTCTGTATTCTACAGTTGTCGTGCTGTCATTCCGACCATGCTCGCCCAACAATATGGCAAAATTATAAACATCACGTCTGTTTGGGGCGAAATAGGAGCCTCCACTGAAGTTGCTTACTCTGCAACGAAAGGCGGTGTCTGTGCTTTCACCAAAGCCTTGGCAAAAGAACTCGGTCCCAGTCACATTACTGTCAACGCAGTCTCCTGTGGTTTTATCGATACCCGGATGAATGGACAGCTTTCCGACGACGAGCGCAGCTCTCTGTTTGAGGAAATCCCTGTCGGCCGACCGGCTTCTGCCGAAGAAACCGCTGACTTTATTGTACAAGTCGCTCAAAGCGGAGAATACCTGACCGGCCAGGTGCTGCGTTTTGACGGCGGTTGGATATGATCCACCCCGTTTACAGATCGCGGTAAAAATCTCTTGTCTGTATGATCTCTGCCGGAACTTCTATGCCGTCTTTCTCCCATACACGGAATTTTAACGCATATTCTTTATTTTTCTTACCTGTTTCACGCATAAAGCGTGCCATTGCATCACGGAACAACGGTTGTTCTACTATTGTCTCACGAATCTTTTTAGTAAACGGGCAATACGTCGCCATAATCTCTCGAACCGTCTTATTTAACGTGATCCCGCCCTTTGCCTCATGTCGGATCCAGTTAATATAATCCGTCACAAAGACCTCTCGTGTATTGTTTCTGCATTTCTGGATCTGCATTTTTAATTTTTCTTTCTTGTCCTCTGACAAATCCCTGTTTTTGCGGTAAAACTGGATATAATCACTATATTCACTTGTCAGCGATTTTATCTGAATATTGTTCCACGAAGTCCCCTGCATCGTGCGACACAGCTCCCAGCGAAAACGTCCGCACAACTGAATCATGGCAAGCTCTAAATCCCCTTCAAAGAAATGAGGCATCAAAAAACGTCCTTTGGAATTTCTTCTGCGGCCGCTCAGTTCCTGCCACATAATCCCTTTGGTACCACAAGCAGGCAGCAAAATAACGTCCGGTGCCACCTCTTCCATCATATATTCCTTTGTGATCGGCGAATCGTCTTTATGAAACAGCATCTCACGATAAAATACCGAATAATCAATCTGTCTGAGCTTGCGCAGGCTCGCATTGATCTTATCTTTTGATAAAAAGGTACGTTGCAATGATGCTGAACTTCCTTCCGTAAACAAAAACGGTACGAATACCGATGCCTGACCACTTACCAGACGATGATTTACGCGGAACATATTGGTAATCTCGTAATCCAATTTTGCGTCGCGATCCTCGAGCTGCTCTTTCATCTGCGCTTCCGTGATCCGTCCGGTTTTTTTCTGATCTCGCAGAAAATCTTCATAATCCAGATCGAATTCACTCTTAGAAGGACTTTTACGCCCCTCGTAAACCTCGGTAAGCCATTCTTTCATATCATAAACGCGGCAGTCTCCGCGTCCGGAACGATCGTTGTCCAACGAAAGCAGCTCCTCTAACAATTCTTCCGTCAATAATGTCTCACTTAGAAATCCATAACGCAGGAAAAGGTCGATCTCGATCGGCGTCTCCTCCGTGCTGTGATACTCTTTATAATATACTGCCTTATACAGCGGATAATACTGTTTTAATATATTACGACGCAATTCTCTTGCGTTGTCATCCGTCGACATCTTGTCCGACAATGCTGCAAACGCTCGAACATCCGCTTCAAATTGCTGTGTTTGTTCTATTGGAAGCTCTGAATACCTTAAAATGTGCTCTAAGGAATGATCTAACTCTTCAACGCTAACAAAGTTTTCCTCTACTAAGGCAAACTCTTCCGTCAAAGCATCCACTGTTTCTTTTTGTGATGCCCCATCACAGATTAGGCTGTAGTATGCATTATCCATAGAATTATGGTCAATCTGCAGATTGATACTTGCCTGTTCGTATAAAACTTCTTCCAAACGGTTGATCTCATCGATCAACTTATCAAAAATCTCCATCCCGGCTTTCGTGTCCGCATCAATCCTCTTGGCAGTTGCCACCATATGCAAAACCGATAAATATAAATTTTTGTCTGTACGAAACATTGGACCAACCAAACTCTGCAGATATGCTGCATCTGCTTCACATTGATCCAGCAGATCACGAAGCAGATTGATCTGGTCCTTAATATGATAGACTGCAATCGTCTCTGATGCACCAAAATATGCCTTTTGAACATCCTGTTTCAATCCACTTAAGATATCATAATAAGTAATCTTTTCTTCATCTAATGCCGTCCAATGCATCAACGGCGACAACTCTTCAATCCCAGGCAGTTCATCCGTTGTGATCCCTAACTCCTGCCCAATCACCTGATAGGATTTATACTGTTCCTGCAAAAATTCATAATCCCTCTCTGCCTGCTCTTCCAGCGTGTGATATACACCCGCAAGAGCATGTATATATTTTCCTAATGTAGCAACCATAAGTGCTGCATAATCCTTGTTCGCCTTAAAAATCTGCTGAAGGGTCGCCTGAAGTTCGCCGGCACGAAAGATATAGATTGCGAGATCCGTTTCGGCTTGATATGTAACACGATACATCCCATCCTGTAAATCCGTCAATCCCAAGAAATGTCCGGATCCAATGACCAAATTAACACCCTCTGCCTGTATGCGTACTCGACCTTTCAATACAAGCCCAACATAAGCAGCTTCACTGCCGCGCTCAAAAATAATTTCACCCTTCATGATCTGATTGACACAATAGGGTTTTCGCTCCGTATTCATTCAATCTCCTCCTTATTGAAAACAGCGACGGGGAACTCTTGATAACGTCACACTACATAACAGCAATTTCCTATAAAATAACAAAAAACCGTGCATTCTGCGTTGAATCCATCGCTGCAAACGTTACCTTTGCAGTTAACTCAGCCCCGGCAACCTCGCGGCACACGGAAGATCTCACTTAGTGCTGCTAGGTTCCCCTCCTGACACGGTTCATGAGTTTCCATTGCGCAAGACCAAAGCGTCAACGCCACTTACAAAGGGCAGCTTTGCAAGCCATAGACCCGAAACAGAACATCACCCCTGCTATAGCGGATTGCAGGTACAGGGAACCGCTATCTCCCCGGCTAGCACGGAAATCTTATGACAAAATCAAGCGGATGCTACTCGCATCTTCGAGCGCTTCTTTTACAGAAACGACACAAATTTTATTATATAGATTCCTGTATGCCCTGTCAAGATTGTTCTTTTTGCGTTTTTTTCTGCCGGCGCAATTCCCGAAAAAAATCCTGCATCATCTGACTGCATTGCTCTTGCAGTACTCCAATAACCTTGTCCACTTGATGATTGAAGCGTTTTTCCTGCAGCAAGTCCAAAATGCTTCCGGCGCACCCGGCTTTCGGATTCATAGCACCGATCACAACTTTGGGAATCCTGGCCTGCACGATCGCACCGGCGCACATCGGACACGGTTCTAACGTAACGTAGAGTTCACAGTCTTCCAGACGCCAATCCTGCAATTTTTTACTCGCTTTCTTTATTGCAATGATCTCGGCATGAGCCAGAGTACTCCCCTCAATGTTCCGACGGTTGTATCCTCTCGCTAATATTGTTCCGTCTCTTACGATCACGCAGCCGATCGGCACTTCTCCAATTGCTGCCGCTTTTTTCGCCTGCTTGATCGCCTCCCTCATATATTTTTCCGTATTGTCTTTCTGCACCGCCATTTTTCCTCATTTCTAACGTAGTTATGCCATAATAACTGCACATAATTTCTGCGCATAACGGAGTCTAAAAGGGACTCCTAAGTTAAGTGTGCTGTGTTCATTATAATCTTTTTTGTATATTAGAACAACCTTTTGTCTGCCAAAATCACCTACGAAACACTTGCATTTTCCGCACCAATCCGATATGTTTTTATAAGATCACTCAGTCTTTGTATCGATATAAATACGAAGGTGTGAGTCAGATTTTAGACAGAAATGAGGATTGTTATCATGT
>ULXW01036625.1_pt1 | contig 14885 bp, 29 predicted proteins | sample 1961661 | NCBI WGS metagenome assembly ULXW01 (sample SAMEA4835849, study PRJEB28245) | human gut metagenome | biome: gut microbiome; material: fecal sample | place: Denmark | collected 2008 | reverse complement strand
TAAGGAAAGAGTGCCGTCATGGGCATTGGGTTATATCGTTAATGGCGATATAGACGGTCTGACTGATGAAGAAATACAAATGATTAATAATTGGCTTAATGTCAATGATTATGAGATAGTTTCTCCAGTAAATGATAGCGAAGAATATTTCAGTAATTGTCCTGCATTTGGACTTCCTGGCGGTGTTGTAGATTGCGATTGCTTAGTACGAATTAAAAACCGTTGAGCTATGAAGATAGTCGTTATGGATAATGACGGAAGTTATGTTGATGTAATTTCTGTTACAAAAGAATTTTGGAAGAACGAATTGCCTAAATTCCTTATTGATGTGGAATTTAAGGAATACGGCGAAAGTTTTGACGAAGAAGATTTGGTATGTGGCTTCTTGATATGCTGGTGCCAGTATGATTTGGATAACATCCACTATGCTGTGATTGAAGATGACAATTATGAAGTCACAATCAATCATTTGACTCCAGATGATTATGAACATTAATTGGAGGTTGGGTATGAAGGTAGCGATATTCAACATAGAACGCTGGTATGATAAGCGTTACGATGGACGTAAGAAGATTTTTAGAGGAATTACTAAAGAGGAGTTTAACATTGCTGTAAACACACACAATGAACGGAATCTTTTTTATAATAGATGGCCTCAAACAGAATGGGCAAAACGGCGTGAAATTATACAGTATTTCTCTAAAATACCATACATATACGAAGGTGATGGGCTGGATGATTATAATCATTATCAACGGCCATGTAGTAATGGGATAGGTTATGTTTCAATTTGTCCTGGCGAGCGAGGTAACAACTATTATGTTGATGACCCATTAGTCGTATCGTATCTGAAGAAGAAATATGACAAGTATATGAAATCTCAAACAGCTTAAAATATACAATCAATGAGTGCAAAAGATTACAAGATATGCCCTGGATGGCGAAATATCTATATCGCCAAGGTATCGAAGCGAAATCCTAATTTAATGCTGGAAGATAGGAGGTCAATAAGTGAAAATGAGATACTTGGTATAATTGAATGGTATGCTCGGAATTATTGCATTGAGCATAAAACGAGTGAAATCGCAATTACTAAAAATGGTTCAGAGATTTACACAATCAAAATAAGTGGAGAGCTGCTTAAAGAAGTAAAGAACGAAATAAAAGAAGATAAAGATAAGGAGGTGCGAAATGATTGAACGATTGAAGTGTTGTATCTGTGTATTGTTTGCAAAGCAGTATATAGTTTTCACAGCTGATAAATATAAGATGGGAAAGTTTGGCTTAGGCTGCATACGTGCGGCCAACAAAGCATTTCTTCAGGCTGCTGTTGAGATAATCAATAAAGTAGATGACAAATTAATCGAAGTTCCACTTCAGAAAGAAAATTCAAAATGAAAAAAGAACAATATGAAAGAGCAATCCAAATTCATTATCGAATTGATGCTCTGGAGAAGATAAAGGCAGACCTTTCAAGGGTTGACAACAAACTTACATACGTTAGCAAATCCAAAGGGGAAGAGCTATATCCATACGATTTTAAGCACATTTCTGACATTCTTGATAAGCACGACCTTCAGATACGTGCCGAGATTGATGCCGAGATAGAAAGTTTGGAAAAAGAAATTGAGACACTATGAAAGCTATAATTGTCTATTCAGGAAAAGGTGGGGTTGGGAAAACCACTACAACCGCAAATATTGCCAGATTGCTTGCCGAACAAGGTCATAAAGTATTTATCATTGATGCGGATATAAATACTCCATCAATGAACACGGAGTTTGACGGAGAACATCCACAAGAAAGCATTTGGGTACACTCTTCTGGAAATATGTTTGACAAGTTTATTTACTTGGAAAAATCAATGGTCAGGCAATATCTTGAAATGGCCAAAAAGAAACTTAGGCAAATTAATCCCGACTTTGTTCTTATTGATACTCCACCAAGCGTTACAAATGTCCACATAGAACTTCTCAGTCGGGTGAAAGTAAGTTATGTTCTATTTGTTACCCAGCCTACAAAACTCAGCAATCAGGATGTTCTTCGTACAATGAATTTCTTCCACGAAAAATGTGGCAGGGTGAATTGCGGAGTTGTGGAGAATATGTGCTACGACAATGAAGAACGGAAATATCCGATAAAACTTGTAGCCCAGATTCCTATGCAGGACAAGATGGACACAAACAATTTGTTATCAAATGCTAAATTGGAGTTCCAAAAAATAGTAGATGAAGTGACAACAAGTGAAAATGTAGTCATTGAAGAATACCACACTCAAAACGGATATGACGAGAGCTTTGACATCATAGATATGCAACTCATACCAGCTCGTAGAAAATATGTTCAGCATGAGCTTAAATATGACAATGGAACTGAGAAAACTCTTAATCTACCTGTACCAAAGTTCCTGTCCGTAAGAACGTGGAGTAATGTAAGAGGTTTTATTCAAGACCATTATGAGTTTGGGTATAGATTTGATATGCGAATAGAAAATTGTGATGAGGAAAAAGTTTGCAGACTGGTCAATCATTTTAAGAATGATGAGAACGCATATTTCATGGTCACAAATTCGCCACTTACAGAAATTCACTTAATCACAGGTGAAATTGGTATTTGTTCGCTACTAACTGGTCAGAATGGTCATTATGAGATACCAAGAATCAGCTATCAGACAAGTAAAGGTAATGTTGTTTTATTTCCAGATGAAGTGTTGCCAGTTGATATGACATTTCTTCAACAGCAAATAAACGATGGATATATTATGTTAAGTGACGGCAGATATTTACCACCAAAAGAAACGGTAGAATGTTGTTATAACGCTTTTGGAGCCAGAGTTGGTTTAATGGATAACTGGGAGCAAACTTATGACGACTGGATAAAATAATCAATTTAGACGCTCATTGCAGCGATTGTATATGATATGAACTTAAAAGATAAAATTGAATGGCTTAAAACCCATTTCTTCTCTGATTTTGTGTTAACCAGAGAACGAGTTTTTAATGAACTTTCCGATAAGCAATCAATGTTTTGCGTATGTGGAAAACTTGCTACTGGATTGCATGAGAGTTCTTGCAGAAAGTTTAATAAAGTGGTTGATGCCGAAACGGTAAAACGTCTTAATCATTTAATAGCAATAAACAATGAAAAAACTGAATGATAATCTTGTGGTCAACATGGTTGACTTGAATAACTGGGGATATAGTGACGATGACTGCATATACCCAATTACATACGAAGTAAGTCTTACCTTTTATGGAAAGGACTACACAATGTATTTTACTACTGATAATTTGAAGAGGTTTGAAGATTGTGGATTGCAAAACAGTGGTATGGAAGGAGACCCAGACTTGTTTGATTCAATGGATTCATATTTTGAAGATGAAAGACATGATGAAGAAGCAAAAGTTCTGATGTCTATGATGAAAGACGAGTGGGAACAAAACTGGAGAGATGATTCAGTTTATGACTACTTAGGAAACAGAGAAAAAGAGACTGAATAATGGAATTGGGATAACGATTTAGACATTTTGTAGTTGTCATAATTTGGAGCATCCGAGCAGAAAAGTGGATATGTTTTCACTCCTTCTGCTCGGATTTTTACTATTCTAAAACAAACATTAATGCCGTACAAAAGTGAAAAGATACCGATAACAGGAACGAAGTTAGATTTACGCAGGAAGTTATCCGATGAGCAGAAAGAAGCGATTAAGCTCCTGAGCCGTGAGGGGTACAGCCAGCGTAAATTAGCTGAGATGTTTGGGTGCAGCAGACGCTCTATCCAGAACATTCTCAACCCTCAGCCACATACAAAATCTTGCAAAAGGTCAAAAGAGTATTGGACTGAGAAGAAAAGAATATATCGCCAGCGAAAACAGCAGTTGTTCGTTGACGGAAAGTTGAAACAAATTAAATTCAAGAAGAAATGAAAGGAACAGATTTTTATGAAGTTGGCAAACACATCAAACAGATGGAGATTGCCGAGCTAAAGGAAGCTCTGAAAGCTCATGGTGGCTCATATACTTGGTATGATACAGAGCAAGACGAAAATAGTGATGATTATATCCCTGTTTATGAAGTGGACGATATTCCAATCGTAATGGTAAACCACGAACATTCAGGACCGACTGATGTGTATATCTGTAAGGCATGGATTAATAAGTATGGCGATGTAGAAATAGAGGCTTTGGAAAAAGAATACGCAACTGAAATTGATGTAAATATTGATGACATTGCGATTGGTCATACTTACTACCTGACAATGTACATGAAGGACATTGAAGGAGTGGAAATATCAGGCAAGAATCATTTATATGCGTTGGAAGATGGTAAAGTTAAATGTTTGACCGCTCCCAACGAAGTCACAAAGGTGCCATTATCTGATTTGCTGGATGCCATACCATTCGTAGAAATCATGTTCGAGTTCAAAGGCGAGACCTATGTGCGCCGTATTCACACCCAGTTGATAGACCAAAACCATTACGAAGATATGTGGGATTGGTGGACTGGCGCAACACAGCCAGACGGAACAAAGATAACTTTTGAGATTTTGGCAGATAAGGATGAACACGGTGGTTTTACCGTAAACAATATGCAAATCAATGTATATGAAAACGATGATGACGATATACTTGAAACCATTACCGACATCCGTTATCGCACTTCAGAAGAAGAATCATTCAAAACAATAAAATAATGGAAATCAGAAAATTTTTATCGGCCATTAAAGATTGGTGGTTAAACGTAAAGAAGAGCGCAAAGGCTCGCAAAGATGCACAGAGACACGAATATTTGAAACACCGTAGTTGTACGAGGTTGCAAATGATGGAATTTAATGGAAAAGAATATATTTCCTTTGACGGAGTTCCAGTTGCCCGATTGGAGAATTTGAAAAACAAGGCACCAGAATTTCTTGCTCAGGCGAGAGAGGATTTTGTGGCGTGGTCAGAAAGGTTTAACTAATAACAAATTGAATTATGATAAGCAAGATAAGGCTTGGTTACGAGGGCAAGTTCTATGATGCTTTTGACGTAACGTTTTATGACGAAGAAACGGATTCTTTGCTAACGAGAAGAGCCGTAGATAAACGTCTTGATGAGAAGTTATTTGGTCCTGATGGAGATTATGTTGACAAAACAGCACAGGCCATTGACGAAGAAATTTTCTATTTCCTTTCAGATGAGGAAATGCAGAAACCACTGGATGACATTGAGTGCATAATTTATTGCGTATATTATGAACTGGATTATGTCGGTGATTGCCAGTATAAAGGTGCCGATGGAGTGGTACATAAATATCAACCGTATCAAACAGAAGAAAGATGAAGACTTTGAAAGAACTGATGCAAGAACAGGATTATGTTCCTGAATTTATCGTATTGTATCTTGCAGACGGACAAGAAATCCGTGGATTGTTTATTGATGAGCCTGTTGATACGTCTTCCGATAAGATGGGGCGTGAGTATGTTTATGACATCAGGCATTATGATGATGACGATTCCGTTCCAGCAACAGTAGAGAAGACTGTGAGAATAAACCGTTTTGGAACAATATTCTGCGAGTCGCCTATTCACAATCTGAATGATTATATTGAGATTGAGGACTGGGATTTTGAGTCGTGGGAAGAAAATGCTGAAGGGTACTTACAATCCGTATATCCCGATGCCGACCATGCTGATATTGCAATGTTCATTACTGATTGTTGGGAGAACCTTGACACAAATCTTAGTAATGGGATTGCGTTTGATAATTGGTGCAAAGAACAATATAATTAAAAAGTAATTGCTATGAACAAAGAACGTAGAGAAGAACTCTGGGATGTTTACGGCTATCTCGATGATGCGATGGGCAAAGTGATAGACATCCGTAGTGATGAACAAGATAGCTTCGACAACCTTCCAGATGGCCTTCAGTCATCTAAAACTGGAGATTCTATTCAAGAGGCAATAGGCTGGTTAGACGAAATAGAAAGCGATATTCAATCAGTCCGAGATAAAGTTGAAAAATACATCAAAAACAAGAAATAGCCATATTTTCCGATAATTTTATGGCTTTTCTGTATATAATTTGGTAATACCATTTATTTTGCTTACCTTTGCATGGTAACGTAATTGATTGGTAATAATATGAATAGACAAGAATTAAGTTCAATACTCAAAGAGCATCGAAATAAAAATGGCGTTCTGATTAAACGAATTTGCGCACAAATGGATGCTGGAGCTAATATAATCAATAGGCTGGAGAGAGCATTGTTTAACTACAACTGCAACACTTGGCTTTCCTATATGAATGCTATAGGAACTATTGCTCAGTTATCTTTTGGAAAAAAGGTCGTACACATAAATTCTACTGACGATATAGTGGAATTTATTAAGACGCTTAGAAACGAAAATGAGATGTCTCAACGAGAATTTGGCAGCAAGTGTAATATATCTCATATCACTGTTGCCAACATCGAGCGGGGCCAGACACGAGTAACGATTGATGTGTTTCTTGCAATAATCAATGCTTTTGGGTATGAATTGCAGATTTTAGATAAGGTAATAACAAACAATAAAACTCAATAGATTATGGATAAAATGAAGATAAATAACGATTGGAAAGACGAAAAGCATTTGGAGCTTCTGAACAACGCAACCGATTCGTTGGCAGAACTTGGTGTACTTTCAGAGCCAGAAGTGGAAAGTATAAAATCAGCTATTAAATCAGAGAGAAATGCAGAAACACCTACTTCTTAAAAAGAATAGTGCTATAGCTCCTCTGTTAGCAACAAAATCTCATCCATATAGGATTAAGATTAGTGACGATTGTACAGAATGCTGGAATCTTATGGATGAGGCTTGGCTGGTTACGAATGTCTATCTTAAAAATAGGAATAGCATATCAAGAGGATTGCGTTCAAGGCATCCAGATATTGCACCAGATGAAATAGATAGGTTTGTGGAAACAGTAAAAACAGACCATCCTATTCAATCTGTGGATTTTTGTTGGAAAGATATGCCATTATACGCAGACTCAGATTCATATTGCGAACTTTGTTTGCCTTGGTTATATAAGCACCCGATAAAACTTACTTTTGAACAGGAGGCGGAATTGTTAGGTATTGCTCAAAGCGAATTTGCAGATAAAAAAGACCGTATGATTTGTTGGTTCCGTAGATACCGTAACGATTATGGAATTGATACGAAATTGAAGCGAGATATGGCAACACAAGATGAAGAGTTGGCTGAGATGTTCTGTATGGTTCATGGGTTTGAACTGAACGATATAGACCCTGTTCCAATTCAAACACCTTACGATATGCGAAAACATAAGCGTTGGCGTATAGTTAGAAACGTATTCTTATTTGTTGTCATTATTTTTGTAACATTATGGCTTGCGGCCTGGGGCATACAGCAGGACGGAATCATATTCCCAGTTTTATGTACTGTTCCATTTTTTATCTTAATTGGCATAATTTCAAAATTGTTAGGTATGAAATGATACGTCTTGACAATAATGAGATAGAAAAACTTTCAGATGCGACAGGGGTGTCCGTTATGGACCTCCAAAAGCTATATGCTATGGGTATGCTGAAAGAAAGCGCAGCATTAGAATGTCTTGTCAGGTACACTTATGGTAAGATAAAGAAAATGGGTAATTATACTCCAACACAGATATTTTTTATGCTTACAAACAAGTATAAAATATCTCGGTATGCTGCGGAAAATATGGTGTATAGTAAGCACAAGCCTAAGTATTATTGCGAAAAATGTGGGGTTGAAATGAAAAAGTCACAATACATTCGCAATGATAGCTTGTGTGATAAATGCGTTGCACTTTCAGTTGACTTAAATAAATTATAGAATTATGAACAAGAAACAAATTGAGGCGTATAACTACTACAAGAGTTTGTCGCCAGGGGCAATAGTTCTGTTCCAGATAGGTACAAACTATGTTGCATTATCAGATGATGCTGCAAAAGTAGCCCAAGCATTAGGTAACAAATGTAATTCAACCGAAGAGATGGCCGTGTTTCCAGTATCGGATGTTTTTCTTATCAGTGAATTGGCCGATTCAGGCATGGAACTGAAGATGGTAACATACAGAAATGACGCTGGGGAACTCGATTATCCAGATGTTGAACGATTAAAACAAGAAGAAAGGGAGGACTATTGAAAAAATTTTAGACTTAACGGTAAGTGATATTTTTCATTAATTGCTTACTTGCTTATAGATAAGAGTTTGCATGACTTTATAAGCAAAAATCAACTTAACTGTAATTGTACTGATTTTCAGTATATTGCAAATAAAATTATCTCATTATTATAGTTGAAATAACTGTATTTTGAGTACATTTGTACCGCTTCTCGAATTAATCGGGGGCGGTTTTTTGTTATACGATTATTTAACTTCAAACAAGAATGAACAATAAAAGCACAACTTCAGACAAGAACGAGGCAAAGGTATCTCGTGTGTACACAAAGCTGAAATTCGTTAAATCAGACCAGACTGGTGCAATCATCAGTTTTGTGTCTCAAAATCCAAAAACAGGTAGAATCTGCGGAGTACGTCAGGATTCGGAATATCCGAAGAAGATTTGTATCCTTGATAAAATGCTGGCAAGCGAGATTCTTCTGAATGTGTTGTATGATTGTACCCTTATCCCGATGACAGAACGAAACGGATATGTTGTAATTGCTGCCGAGCCTGTACAATTCAAAGCAACGGTTACTAAGACATACGTCAAAAACAACATATATCTTGTTGAGGTCAAATTTGGCAATAAGACAATCAGATTTGACCCCTTTAATGGACGCAAGGAGTCCATCAAGTCACTTCCAGCTTGCAAGGCCATACTGGAGAGGAGGGTTGATGTAAAGAATATATTGCAGGTCGTGGAAGATTTCGACACTGCTGCAAACGAGATACTTGCGCTGCTGGAAAATGACCGATGGGGAAGATTTAACAGACGCAAGAAATGAAACGTCCTGTGTGTGGAATCGCAACTGATGCGGCACATTCCACAAAAAAATCAAAGACGGAATATCAGGGTGTCAATCTTGCTACTGGAGAGCAAATCTTTTATAGAGACTTAGGTAATCAAACGGTTAATATTGGTGAGTTTCTTGCTGTGGTCGAGGCTGTGAAGTTCATAATTGAAAATGACTTCCAGCCTCGTATCATTTATACAGACTCACAGACCGCTATTGCTTGGTTCAAGGCCAAATCAACGGCTTCCAATAAACGAAACAATGAACTGAAGAAGGCCGAGCTGTTTCTTCGTGTACTGGCAACTGATGTTGATACGATTGAAGTCCGACATTGGGATAATCGCAGATGGGGCGAAACTCCTGCTGATTTTGGTAATAAATAACCGTTTTTCAAAAACGCAAATTTAAGACTGCCTCTATTCTTAGATAGATAAAATTTTATTGATATGAAAAAGTATTTCAAATGGATTACAGAAAGCAATCGACCTAAGCACCTGGTAGCTGGGTTGGTTATTGCAATGCTGTTTGGTGTTGTAACAGCAATCGTGGCGGCTCTTGCTGCCGAGTACAAGGACTGGGCATATAAAGGATGTAAGGGATGGCCAGTAACAAAGAATGGATTTGATTGGCTGGATATTGCGGCTACTGTTATCGGTGGTGCAATAGTGGCTATAGGCTATGCGTTGGATGGTTGTTCTATTTCGTCTCCGTTTACTGGATTGATATAAGCAGGATACCATGAGCGAGAACGAAAGATATAGAATTACTGGGCTACCCAAAGTGGTAGCCCAATTGGTCCATGAACCGACTAAAACGGCAATATCGGTATATAAGCCTATAAATTGGTTTCAACGCTGGATGATTAAATGGTGTTTCGGACTTAAATATGTAAATGATAATTATAAGCAGACAACTTAACCAAGTCTGCTTATCTATTCTTTAGTAAAACACTTAATTCATAAGACAATGAAGGATATAAGTTTTAAGAGTAAAGATGGCGTTTATGAAGCAGATTTTAAGTCTGAAGGCCCATGCGTAGTGCAGATAGACAATGGGAAATTAACGCCGTTGGCAATCTACAGGCACATGGAAGGAATGGAGCCAAGCGCAGACAGCCGAATTGAATTTGACCCCAGAAAGCGGACAATCGACCTGGATGTACCTGTTGGTATGATGATTCGTATCGTTAGTGAGACTCCTGTAAAGTTGGCAAAGATAGTCGTGGTACAGTCAAATGCTGGCAGCAGCGGTGGAAGTGGAGGAGATTCTCCTATAACATCCGCAACTGCTACTGTGGATGGCAATACTGGTACGCCAGAAGTTTCTGTTGACCTTCAGGGAGGTGCATTAAGTTTTGCTTTCAAAAACTTGAAAGGAGAAAAAGGTGCTACAGGTTCTAAGGGAGACAAAGGAGACAAGGGCGATGCTGGAGCCGATGGAGCGAAAGGCGATAAAGGAGATGTTGGAGCCAAAATCACTTCTATCGAGTTGAATATTACTGGAACAAACATTACAGGAACGGCACATCTGTCGGATAGCACTACGGCTGCTATAACTGGAACTTACACTGCTGGCGCATAAACTCACTTGATATGAAGAAGTACATTGGAACAAAACAGGTAGAAGCAGAGCCTATGACTCTGGGTGATTACGTCAAGAAGACAGGGTGCAATCCGTATATAAACGCCCCTGAAGTTCACGATAATTCAGAAAAAGGATATATCGTGAAGTACAAGGATGGCTATATCAGTTGGTCTCCAGCAGAGGCGTTTGAACAGGCATACAAAGTTTCAGAAACAGCCATTGACCGTATGCACATTGAGTGTGGAGAGATTAAGGAACGGTTAAACAAACTCAATGCTTTTCTTTCCAGTGCTAATGGCCAAAAACTTAGCGCACTGGCTCGTGGACTTCTGTCTGCTCAGGCATCCATAATGAGCGGCTATATCTCAATGCTGGAAGTTCGTGAAGACGTTATGGAAGAGCATTTACAACTGTTTAACCAGTTCAATTTCGGTGCGGCGATTGAGCTTCTGAAGGCTGGCCTTTGTGTAAGGCGTTGTAGCTGGGGGTAGCATGGGCCGTTTGTCATTAAGCAGGTTCCAGCCCATATCGGAAGCGATATTGTTCCCAGAATGCAATCTCTTCCTCAGTCGGCAAAATACCTGATAATGGCCAACACAGGGTTCATTGATTACACAAGCCAGTGCCTCATCTATGACCCAAATACAGGCAAGGCTGATTCTTGGATGCCGTCAATTGATGATGCGTTTGCCGATGACTGGCAGGTTGTGATGTGATTTTTGAGGAAAATCTAAAAAAATATAGCCACTTCGTAAACCTTCTGGTATATGCAGTGGCTATTCTTATACAAATCGCGGAGTGGAGCAGCGGTAGCTCGTCAGAGTCATTATCTGAAGGTCTTGGGTTCGATTCCCAACTCCGCAACAAATGGGGTTATAGCTCAATGGAAGAGCATTTGCTTTGCAAGCAGAGGGTTCTGGGTTCGATTCCCAGTTTCTCCACTAACCTAAATTTAGAAATGGTGGTCGTAATAGAGAATAAACTCATACCATTTAAGGGTTTCAAAGCCATAAATTTATTCGGCGTTATTTTCGTGAGAAAAGGCGCACGGATGACAAGTACGGATTTTAACCATGAAGCAATACATACTGCCCAGATGAAAGAGCTGGGCTATGTATTCTTCTATGTTTTGTATGTGATTGAATGGTTGTACGGGCTGTGCAAGTCTGGCAATGCTTACAGGAACATATCATTTGAGCGTGAGGCTTATGAGAACGAAGATGATGTGTATTATCTCTATCTCAGGAAGCATTACGCCCAGTGGAGGAAATAAGCCCGAAGTACAAGGGAACGAAGACACCCATGCCATTCGCCTTAATCGGAGTAAACCGAGGTGATGTCAGAGTCGTTGGGTCCAGAACGTATGCTGGCGGACGTTGTTCCGAGTGGGTAGTATCGGAATGGTCAGCGCAGGATTAAATCAACTGCCTGACAAATTGCCACAATACCTCAACTGGCAGAGCGTGGATTTTGTAAGTCCGTGGTTGTGGGTTCGATTCCTACTTGTGGCTCTTTCTCATTTGGTAATTTTTTTTCAAGTATCGAGCCAGTTGTGAAATTGCCTCTGATACACCAAGCAGTAGCTCAACAGGTAGAGCGTCACCATGATACGGTGAAGGTTGTAGGTTCAAGTCCTGCTTGCTTGACAACCAAGTTGGTTATTAGTAGTTTTAAGGTTTAAGATTGTTTTGCCCCATAGAAGCCTATAGGATAACGGTTTCTATGGGGATTTTTCAACTATCTGCGCTTCTGTGGCCTATTCATTATAAGACAGATAATCGTTAAAACAATATGATAATGAAGATTTTAATAGATAATGGCCACGGAAGCAACACTCCAGGCAAGTGTTCTCCAGACAGAAAGCTGAGAGAATATGCTTGGGCGAGAGAAATCGCTAAAAGACTTGAAAACACATTAAAAGCAAAAGGACTTGATGCGGAACGAATAGTAACTGAAGAAACTGACATCTCAATCAATGAAAGGGTGCGCAGGGTAAATGCCATCTGCAACAAGGTAGGCACTTCAAACGTCCTGCTCGTGTCAATACATATCAATGCCGCTGGCAATTCTGGATGGATGAGCGCAAGAGGATGGAGCGTATGGGTTGCCCCCAACGCTTCCAGTAATTCCAAACGTCTTGCCAAGTGTTTGTACGAAGAGGCCGACAAAGCTGGCTACAAGGGCAACAGATGCGTTCCTGCCACGAAATACTGGGTGGGTAACTATGGTATTGTGCGTGACACCAAATGCCCAGCCGTTCTTACCGAAAACTTGTTTCAAGACAACAAGGAAGATGTTGCTATCTTGATGAGCGATACTGGAAAGCAAGCAATGGTTGATATTCATGTGAAAGGCATTATGTCTTACTTGGGAAAATGAAAGCATTTGAATATCTGAAGAGTCTGATAAAAGCCGACACTCTCGACAGTTCCAAGAGCTTTGCGCTTGTGTTGTCATGTATTGTCGGTGCTTTTATGGGGCTGTGTGTTTGCTTCTGTCTCATATACGATGTGTGCAGCAACGGATATATCAAAACAGATTTGGATAGCTTGGGTATCTTTATGATGTGTGTCGGTTGTTTCATGGCTGGTGGTGGAATAAACAAGGCGTTGGCAGACAGGAAAAGGAATAACTCAAGCAACGAAAAGTAGTTTTGTTTGTACCACCTATAAGACCTTGTACCACCGATTTTAGTGGTACAAGGTCGTTTTATATACTAATCTCAAGTTTATATACCACTTATTTTGGTGATATATATAAATCTAAACTCCAGCCCTCATAAACACAGAGGTAAGCATTTCACGATTCTTGGCACACTCGCCATTGTAGTAGTGCTGCTGTATCATTTCCACGCTTGTTCCTGCTGCATTAGCTATATACGATATGGGGAGTCCGTTGTTAATGGCAACAGTGATTGCTGTATGTCTGAACACATAGGCATACAGGTTGAAGTCCGTATCCAGCTCTTTTCCTACTTCTTTTAGCCATACGTTCAGGTATTCCCTGAATTTCTTGTATGTATAGTCCTTTGTGGCGTGTTTCTTTTCATACTCATCGTCCATTATCGGGAAAATATACCCGTCCTTTGACTGGCCCTTGTATTTATCAATGATGGCACGGACAATAGGGGTAATGGGAACTTCTACCGTGCGATGGGTCTTTTTGCGCTTCACCAATAACGTATCCTTTCTGGTAATATCCCTGCGCTTCACCTTGATTACGTCACAAGGGGAAAAGAAAGTGTGGAACATGAATACACAGAAATCGTAGTAAAGCTCCACCTGTTTCCTGTCCTTGTACGATGGAGTAATATCCTGTACGCTGAAATTCATAAACCGCCTCAGTTGCTCGTCAGATAACACGTCTGGGTGTCGTTCTACCACATCATATCGGTCTGGATTGTAGTCGCTAAAGCAGAATGTGCCTATTTGCCCAAGATTGAACATCACGTCCTTGTCCTTGTGCGCCCTGCCAAGCAACGCACGGAATGATTTGGCAGTGTTGCGGTAGGCCCTTTTCCTTGCGAAGATGTAGGCGATTCCGACCATCTTATTGTAGTCAATGGTTGAAAATGCCATCGTGTCAAAGCCTGGGATGTCTGAACGGCACCGTGCAAGCAACTTGTAATACGTTTCGTGATTACAGCCCAGCTTGGCTTTCTCTCGCAAGATAACCGTTTCCAGGTACTTCTCAACAGAGTTCTTGTATTCCTCTACTGGCCATTCTGATACCTTCTCTTGTGGCTTGGCTTCAGGAGTGGTGAAATTAGACTTATAGTAGTTCGCCACTTGTTTGGCGGTCAGTTCTGGATGCTCCGTCACAAGTTTCCAGTAAACGGCTTTGAAGTCTTCGAGGATTTGATTGTTCTCAGCATAGGATATTGCATAGGCCGAGAACCTTTCCTTTTCTTTCACCCAATGCTTTTCAAGATTGGGCTTTCCTTTGAGCAGATGCGTGACTCTTTTGTAATAGCGAGCCTTGTTTTCCGAGATGCGCAAAGCCAGCACACCATCAAGAACAATGAATTTTAGTTTCACCATAATCGTTCTTTAATTGAGTTTGACTGAAGATGATGAACCCCATGAGTTGATTTTGACAGGACGTACAGTGTGCATTTTGGTACACTCATTTGATGAAACCCTCAAAAAATGTACACTCGCCCTTTTTCGACTTAATGAGTTCCGTGTCCTTGTCGGACTCAACTAAAGAACCTCATCCATAGTGTCTTGCGACTACCAATAATGAAATTCCACCTAACAAAAAATCCACTTCCGAATTGAATCTGAAGTGGATTGTGGTGCCACCAGGGATTGATGTGTCCTTGTAAGCACTT
>ULXW01039407.1_pt1 | contig 14898 bp, 11 predicted proteins | sample 1961661 | NCBI WGS metagenome assembly ULXW01 (sample SAMEA4835849, study PRJEB28245) | human gut metagenome | biome: gut microbiome; material: fecal sample | place: Denmark | collected 2008 | reverse complement strand
TAATCAGAATTCTGTTGCATTTGCAAGTTGAATTCAGCTGAAATAAATGCCGTTATCAATGAAATATATAAACGTACAGACGATATATCTTCGGCACAGATTATGGCTTTTGCACAACCGATGATTCCCGGCTATGGCGTGAGCAGTGGATTTGAAATTTATGTACAGGATCAAAAGGGAGGTACGATTGAGGATTTGTTGAAATATACGCGTCAGATGATCGACGCTTTGAATGCCAGACCCGAAATTGCGCGTGCCACGACTTCGTTCGATACCAAGTTCCCTCAATATTTGGTCGAGGTAGATGCTGCCCGATGCAAACGTAACGGAGTATCGCCGTCGGAAGTGCTGAATGTTTTGTCGGGATATATAGGAGGAAACTATGCATCGAATATGAACCGTTTTTCGAAATTATATCGAGTGATGGTGCAGGCTTCACCGGAATTTCGGTTAGATACGGAAGCATTAAATAATATGTTTGTCCGTAATTCAGATGGAGAAATGTCCCCGGTTAGTCAATATTTGACACTGACTCGTGTGTATGGGGCTGAAACGCTGTCTCGTTTTAATCTTTTTTCGGCTATTAGTGTTAACGGCACACCTGCGGCAGGGTACAGCTCGGGACAAGCTATTCAGGCAGTTCGAGAGGTTGCGGAAGAGACACTTCCCGAAGGCTACGGATTCGAGTTCGGAGGAATGTCTAGGGAAGAGGCATCGTCGGGTAGTACCACTACGTTGGTATTTGTGATATGCGTTGTATTTATTTATTTGATTTTATGTGCTTTATATGAAAGTCTTTTCATTCCCATCGCGGTAATTCTTTCCGTTCCTTTTGGTTTGGCCGGAAGTTTCTTGTTTGCTAAAATGTTTGGTTTGGAAAATAACATCTACTTGCAAACAGGACTAATCATGTTGATAGGATTGTTGGCGAAAACGGCGATTTTGTTGACAGAATATGCTTCGGAACGTCGTCGGCATGGTATGACAATTACCCAAGCGGCAATCTCGGCAGCTCAGGTTCGGTTACGTCCGATCCTTATGACTTCGCTTACCATGATATTCGGTATGTTACCTATGATGTTTTCGTCGGGTGTAGGAGCTAACGGGAATATTTCTATCGGTGTAGGAACTGTCGGTGGTATGTTAATCGGTACGATAGCTTTATTGTTTATTGTTCCTGTGTTGTTTATCGTATTCCAAACTTTACAAGAAAGATTAATGCCGGAACGTAAGTTACCCAAAATTGAAGAAAATAAATAAACTTGTGAATCATTGATATGAAAAGGATAATTATAGGTTTGTTATTATTGACCGGATTGAGCGGTTGCCACATATATAGGACGTATGAACGTCCTGAATTATCGGGAGTCGATAGTCTGTATCGAGTTCCGGCAATGACAGAAGATACGATGTCGCTTGCTGATTTTTCGTGGAAAGAACTTTTTACCGATACGGTTTTACAGCAGCTTATCGAAAAAGGAATAGCAAATAATACCGATTTGAATATAGCTCGGTTGAAAGTGCGTGAAGCAGAAGCTTTGTTGACCTCTTCTAAGTTGGCGTATTTGCCTTCCGTTTCTCTTACTCCGCAGGGAACAATCAAGAGTATAGAAGGAAATAGTCCGACTAAGACGTATAATTTGGCTGCATCGGCCGATTGGGAATTAGATATATTCGGACGTCTCACTAATGCCAAACGAGAGGCAAAGGCTGTGTTAGAGCAAAGTCAAGCTTATAAGCAAGCCGTCCAGACTCAGTTGATCGCTACGATCGCAAATAGTTATTATACACTGTTGATGTTGGATAAGCAACTCGATATTAGTAAACGAACGGCCGAGATATGGGCAGAGAATTTACGCGTTATGAAGGCTTTGAAAAAAGCGGGGCAAACTACTGAAATGGCTGTTGCTCAAATCGAAGCAAGTAAATTGTCGGTCGATGCTTCTTTATTGTCATTAGAACAGCAAATTACTGAGGTGGAAAATTCTTTATCGTCTTTATTGGGAGTAGTTCCTCAGAGGATAGATCGTTCGACATTGGATATGCAGTCCTTTCCCGATACTTTATCGGTAGGAGTACCTTTGCAGTTGTTGCAGAGACGTCCAGACGTACGCCAAAGCGAAGCTGTATTAGCCGAATTTTTTTATACGACAAATCGGGCTTATTCGGCTTTTTATCCTGCCATTACGCTAAGTGGTTCGGCGGGGTGGACGAATGCAGCCGGAGCTATTATTTCTAATCCGGGGGAATGGTTGTTTTCTGCGGTGGGGGCATTGGTACAACCGCTTTTCAACAGAGGACAGAATATAGCTAATTTGAAAGTTGCAAAAGCTCGACAAGAGGAGGCTTTACTCACTTTCCGCCAGACACTTCTTAATGCTGGAACAGAAGTAAATGATGCTTTGTTACAATGGCAAGTTGCACGCCGACGATTGGATTTGGATCGACAGCAAATTATCTCGCTTCAATCGGCAGTCAGGAGTTCCGAACTACTGATGCGTCATAGTTCACAGAACTATTTAGAAGTACTTACCGCACGCCAGACTCTTTTGGATGCCGAGTTATCGGCCGTATCCGATCGTTTTGAAGAGATACAGGGAGTTATTAATCTTTATCATGCGTTAGGCGGAGGATATTAGGTAAGAAATAATTTTATTATAATAAATGACTCACCCTAAAAGTTCGAACTTTTAGGGTGTTGTTTTTTGTGATTAGTATAGAAATCAAGGTCATAAATAAATCGAAATGGTTAAATAACTTTCGTTTACTTTCGATTTATATCTTTTTGAGAAAAAATATTATCTTTGGCAAAATTATATATAAGTCAAATATAACAGTAAACTCTATATAAAGTTCGTTTTGTATTTGTCGCAAAGAAAGTACCAATGAAAGCAGAAACAAAATGTTGGATTATGGAGAGTTGTTTCGGTATTTTCACGGAAATAAGAAATAGTTGTTTAATATAATAAATACAGGACCTTTTAATATTTAAATGATTCTATGAAAACATTATTCCAATCTTTTTCTCCCTATTTAACGGGAGTAGCAGCGACTACTGTTGTTTTTTCTTTTTCGTCATGTAAGAAAGAAAATAAAGTTCCTCCTCGTTATAATATTGTTTATATTATGACAGATGACCATACCGGACAAATGATGAGTTGTTATGATACTCGCTATATCGAAACTCCTAACTTGGATAGAATTGCTCGGGACGGAGTTCGGTTCACGAATAGTTTTGTAGCGAATTCATTAAGTGGGCCGAGTAGGGCGTGTATGCTTACGGGTAAACACAGTCATGCGAATGGGTTCACCGATAATACGACTTGTGTATTCGATGGTTCGCAGCAGACGCTGCCTAAACTTTTGCAGACTGCGGGTTACCAAACCGCTATCGTGGGGAAATGGCATTTAGAGAGTATGCCTACGGGATTCGACTATTGGGAAATTCTTCCCGGTCAGGGCGATTACTATAATCCCGATTTTATAACGATGAATAATGATACGGTTCGAGAAAAGGGTTACTTAACTAATATTATTACCGACAAAAGTATAGATTGGTTGGAGAAAGGTCGTGATAAGGAGCAGCCCTTTTGTTTGTTTATTCATCATAAGGCTATTCACCGCGACTGGCTACCTGAATTGAAATATCTCACGTTATATGAAGATAAAGAGTTTTCAATGCCCGATAATTTTTATGATGATTACGAGGGTCGGCGGCCGGCTGCTGCGCAAACGATGAGTATTGCAAAAGACATGGATATTATTTATGATACGAAAATGTATCGTGAGGGAATGAAGTCACGTTTGAAGAAAGCCTATGGACGTAAGATAAAACGGCTTACTCCCGAAGATCGGGTAGCCTATGATGCGGTATATGATTCTATAACTGATGTATTTTTTCGGGAGAATCCACAGGGGAAGGAGCTGGTTGAATGGAAATATCAACGGTTTATGCGTGATTATGCAAAAGTCGTGAAGTCGTTGGACGATAATGTTGGACGAGTGTTAGACTATTTGGAAAAGGCTGGGTTATTGGATAATACGTTGGTTGTCTATACTTCCGATCAAGGATTTTATATGGGGGAACATGGCTGGTTTGATAAACGGTTTATGTATGAAGAGTCTATGCGAACACCGCTTGTTATGCGTTTGCCGAAAGGTTTTCAAAAGCGAGGCGATATTACCGAATTGGTGCAGAATATAGATTATGCCCCGACATTCCTCGAATTGGCCGGTGTGGAGATTCCCGATGATATACAAGGTATTTCATTGATGCCGTTATTGAGGGGCGAGCATCCGCAAGACTGGCGATCTTCTCTTTATTATCATTTTTATGAATATCCGGCAGAACACATGGTAAAACGTCACTATGGCGTTCGTACAGAACGTTATAAATTGATACATTTCTATGACGATATCGATCAATGGGAACTATACGATTTGCAAACTGATCCCACGGAAATGAACAATCTTTTCGATAAGTCGGGATATGAAAGTATAATCGAGAAATTGAAACAGGAATTGGTCGGACTTCAAACTTTATACGGAGATTCGATAGAGTACCGATTACGGGATAAAAAATTATAGGATAAAAATTAGGGAGAGAAATTTAGAAATAAGTTATTCAATATAAAGTTATGGTGATGAAGAAAGTTTTTTGGATTATTTTGTGTATGTTTTTTATCCCCCTAGTTACTTTTGCCGGGAATATGAAATTGCATTATGATCGTCCGGCAGAGTATTTCGAAGAGGCTCTCGTTATAGGGAATGGGACGATGGGAGCGACTTTATATGGCGGTGTAAAAAAAGATAAGATTTCATTTAACGATATAACACTTTGGACAGGAGAACCCGAAAGTGAAAATTCTTCTCCCGATGCTTTTAATGTTATTCCCGAAATCAGAGCTTTACTGGATAATGAGGATTATGAAGGAGCAGATAAGGCTCAATACAAGGTACAAGGACATTACAGCGAAAATTATCAACCACTTGGAACATTGACGATAGAATATCTTGATGATACAGCAGGTATTTCTGATTACCACCGATGGCTCGATATTGGTAATGCTACGGCACGAACGCAATACTTGAAGGACGGAAAACTTTTTACGAGCGATTATTTTGCATCGGCTCCCGATTCGGTGATTGTCATTCGTTTGAAATCTGAAAATAAGGAAGGAATTCATGCGTTGCTTTCATTCGATTCTCCGTTACCCCATAGCTCGCAGGTGGCCGATAATGAAATATCTGTTGAAGGTTATGCGGCTTATCATTCGTTCCCGGTTTATTATAAGGCGGAAGATAAGCATCGCTATGATCCGGAAAGAGGCATTCACTTTAAGACTCTTGTGAGGGTTTTGAGTGTCGATGGGAGTGTAAAGAATCGATATTCGGATAGTCGTATCGAGATTGACGGGAGCACAGAAGTGCTCATTTTGATAGCGAATGTTACGAGTTTTAATGGTTTTGACAAGGATCCGGTTAAAGAGGGGCGTAATTATCGCAGTCATGTAGAAAAACGTATGAAGTGTACCATCGGTAAAACTTATGATGCTTTGCGAGAGGCACATATTAGAGACTATAAATATTATTTCGACCGTGTAAAACTCGATTTAGGAAATACAGATGACGATATTGCGGCATTGCCGACAGACAAACAGTTACTTTTTTATACTGATTGTAAGCAACGAAATCCAGATTTAGAGGAACTTTATTTTCAATTTGGACGCTATTTGCTCATATCTAGCTCTCGTACTTCGGGAGTCCCGGCCAATTTGCAGGGCCTGTGGAACGAAAGTGTGCTTCCGCCTTGGAGCAGTAACTATACAGTCAATATTAATCTCGAAGAAAATTATTGGGCTTCCGGTACGGCTAATCTGATAGAGATGCAATATCCGCTGATAGAGTTTATTGCTAATCTCAGTAAGACAGGACGAAAAACCGCAAAGGATTATTATGGTGTAGAGCGAGGTTGGTGCTTGGGGCATAATTCGGATATTTGGGCGATGACGTGTCCTGTTGGTCTGAATGAGGGAGACCCTTCATGGGCTTGTTGGACGATGGGGGGGACATGGTTGTCTACTCACATTTGGGAGCATTATCTTTTTACGTTGGACAAGGAATTTTTGCGTGAATTTTATCCTGTGTTAAAGGGTGCGGCAGAGTTTTGCATGGATTGGTTAGTCGAGAAAGATGGAAAACTTGTGACCTCGCCCGGAACCTCCCCCGAAAATAAGTACATTACGCCTGATGGGTATGTGGGGGCTACTTCCTATGGAAACACTTCCGATTTGGCGATGATACGCGAATGCCTTATGGATGCCGCCGAAGCGTCGAAGGTGCTCGGGGTGGATAAGTCTTTCAGGAAAAGAATTAAAAAGACTCTTTCTAGGTTGTATCCGTATCAAATTGGGAAGGACGGTAATTTGCAAGAGTGGTATTACGACTGGCAAGATCAAGACCCGTATCATCGGCATCAATCTCATCTTTTCGGGTTATATCCGGGTCATCATTTGTCGGTTGAGGAAACTCCCGAATTAGCGGCAGTATGTGCCCGTACACTCGAAATTAAAGGAGATGAAACGACCGGGTGGAGCACCGGGTGGCGTGTAAACCTTTTGGCCCGGTTACAAGAGGGGGAAAAAGCCTATCATATGTATCGTAGGCTTCTTCGGTATGTCAGTCCCGATAACTATAAAGGAGAAGATGCGCGGCGTGGGGGTGGAACTTACCCGAATTTGTTGGATGCTCATTCGCCTTTTCAAATAGATGGTAACTTTGGCGGGTGTTCGGGTGTTATAGAAATGCTCATGCAATCTTCGACCAATAAGATCGTTCTTCTTCCGGCATTGCCAGAGTCTTGGGCCGATGGTAAAGTACAAGGTATTTGTGCTCGTGGCGGGTTTGTCGTCGATATGGAATGGAAAAATAGAGAAGTTGTATCATTAATTGTCTCTTCCCTCAAAGGAGGACAAACTGAGATTTGCTTCAATGGAGTTTCGAAAAAAGTCGTATTTAAAGCCGGTGAGAGGAAAAGATTGTTGTAGCAGACAAGTGTCAAGGGGTGTTCTATTTTTAGTTAAATGCTCATCAGGCCTTTTCTATACTGAGATCTTGTTTTTACCTTTAAAAGTTAATTGTTCATTATTTTAATTTTATGAGAAAAATCATTTTTTTTGTTGTGTCATTTTATTCTTTAATGCTTCTTTTGGTCGCATGTGGCAATGGTGAAGATGCATTGTATGAACAGCCTCGGTTTAGTATAAGATCGGACATTCAAGGGGTTACAAGAATTCCTGTGCTCGATGGCGATGGCCGGGGATACTTTATCGAGGGTGATGTGAATACAGTTTTTTTTCAAGATAGAAATGGTAAATTGCTTAAAGAAATTTCTTACACCTATGGAAATACATATTATTGGAGTGATTTTCAATTGGAAAATGCGACCGATGGATTGCTGGTTTCCGCTTGTTATCCTCCTGTGAAAGCCGATCGCCCGACCGACTTCTCTTGGGACGTTACTTCATCGAATCTTGCGATTGCTGATTTTTTGGCCGCCTCTCCTGTGGAAGTGATACAAGGGGTGACAACCGATGTTGTCTTGAAGTTCAATCATCTTATGCACAAAATTGTTGTTAAATTGAAAGCCGATGGAACTACTGTCACGGAAGAAGATTTGAGCAAAGCTAAAATTTCGATATACAATTTCCGGCCTACGGCTGTGATAGATTTGTTGAGCGCAGAAGTGAAAGGGGCTTCCGGGACGATGGCTCGATTGGAATCCACAGGCGTTGAATCGGCCTTCATTCTGCCACCGCAAACCGTAGGAACGATCGAAGTGAAAGTAGAGTTGGAAGATCGCTCTCAGACTTTCCGGCTCTCAGAGTGTAAGGTAAACTCATCATTCCTTACACAGTTGCAAAGCGGTAAATTCTTTACACTCGTAATATCTGTTAGCAGAGGTTCATTTACGATTACCGGTCAGGATATCGATCCTTGGGGAAGTCAGGGAGAGGCCAACGGGGATATTATTATCTAAATTTATATCGTAGAGCATGAGATTCAAAACATACCCTTTTCTCCGATTGCTGTTGCTGTTGGAAATAATGTCGTTGTGTGCCTGTACGATAGATGATGGGGAGGCTTATCTGGAAAATGAATGGGTACGATTGACAGCGACTATTGCGCCTCTATCCGGAACCTCTCGGGCTCATGTCGGAGACAAGGGAAATGAATCCTTTCAGATAGAAGACAGGATAACACTCTTTATCACACCGCAGGGAGAATCTTCTTCTGGAACATTGGAACGTTCGATGAGCCTTGCTCCTGAGGGTTGGTCTCCGAGGCTTACATGGCAGGAAATTAAGGGAAGACAGATAGATTTTTCCGCTTTTTATCCGGAAATTTCTGTTTCTGGTTCCGGTATCTTTATGCATACAGTGGCGCTTGACCAACGTACAGACGAGTCCTTTTCCAAATCCGATTTATTGGCGGCTTCTACTAGGGTGGAGCGGGGCAATGCCGTGTCGCTCACCTTTCAGCATCAGTTAAGTCTGATAGAGTTGCGCTTGACTAGTTCGTCGACATTTACGGCAGAGCAACTTTCCAAGGCTGTGGTGCGCATACATGCTTGCTCGTCGGTTCAATTGCAGGCCGTGCCGACACCAAAAGTTTTGCAGCATATGGAAGACCGCATGGAAAACATAGTCTTTCATCGGGAAGAAGCCGGTACTTATCATGTGATTCTTCCTCCACAGCCCATACAAGAGCCGTGGCGGAAAAAATGGATAGAAATAGAGTTAGAGGGAAATACCTATATCTATGGCGCTCCTTTGGAATTGAATGGCGGAGAGGAATTTATTGCATTGAAGTCGGGGCAGCAACTGACACTGAACCTCAATCTTGACCGAGAACAGATTACAGAAGACTGGGCCAACAAGACCGTTTGGGTATATGGATTGAAGGATATACCCCCGGTTGATACGTGGAATTATGCGACAGACGATGGTCTTGGACATGGATTTGTGGGATTGAAATGGAATAGTCTGTATGGTTGGTATGACTGCAACAAGAAGAATCCTCAGGAAGGAACTGGTCTTGACTCCAATATGTGCTGGGCGGCTGCTTGTTCCAACATGATTTATTGGTGGTTGGAACAAAATGCGGAATATGTTCGTCGATACGGCTATTCGGGACCCTCCCAATATGGAAACTCTATTGACAGCGATGTGTTTGAATTGTATCGGACGCATTTCAATGATACGGGCAATGATGTAGCTGGCGCATTGAGTTGGTTTTTTACCGGTCGTTCACTGAGTGGCGGAAAGCAGAGTCCGGCTTATTTTAAAGAACTTTTGGGTGAAAATGAATTTGTGTCGACGGTCATTCCTATTTATACCGGTCGATCGCTTAGTGATGAATTGAAAATCTTGTTCAATTCACCGAAAGCGATAGAATGCACCATTTCTACATCGAGGTTAATACATGCGATTAATATTTGGGGAGCGGAGTTCGATGAAAACGGAGAGGTCTGTGCGTTGTATATTACCGATAACAATGACTCTGACCTTTATCGGCAGCCGGAAGGTTTCTCTTTTTTGGATCGTAAGAAAACACAAGCCGGCCTGCTATACAAACCGGTGAAGCGTATCTCCGATAAATACTACATGGAAGGAAGCATTAAAGGCAATTACAGTTTTTACATAAATGAGTTGAACACCCTTGACTTGATGCGCGATAAATGGGAAACTTTTTTTAAGGAGTAGAGCTGTGCTCTATATGATGGACTACCACTGTATTTGCTCCGGAGGTATTCCCGAATGGTATGGTTTCAACACTGCGAAATGCTTCTCTTTATCTAAATTTGAAAACTTAAAAGGTCATAAAGACTATTACTATTGATTTTGAAAAATATCGTTTAGCTATCAATCGGGTAAGCGTTATTTCCCTTTTTGTGCTAAAAAACATATTAAAATGTTTGGTTATAAAGAACAAAAATCCTAAATCTAAACGAAAATGATTGGTGTGTTAATTATTGTTAGTATCTTTGCGTAAATTAAATCGTTACGATTATGAAAAAGCTACAACTATTGTTTTGTGCAGTTGCATTAATTATGACATCGTGCACGCTCTCAAACGAGGAAAAAGCAGAGAAACTAATACAGGAATCTCTGAAAGGAACTCTTTATCACCCAGAGTCATATAAGTCTATATCTACACAAGTAGATAGTGCTTTTATAAACTTTGAAAATCTTGCCAAAGTAGGCGAATTGTGTGAAGAATTAGGAGATTTGCTTGACAAAGAAAGTGAATATCAAAGAGAATATCGTTCTGCAGAAAGTTCAAAAAGTATTTATGCTCCTAATGGGTGGTACTATAATGAACATAGCCGAGTAAAATATAATCAATACAAGCAAGAATGTGAAGAATATAAAACTAAACTTGAAAAGATAGCTCCTAAAATAGCAACAGCTATAAGCGAGTTAAGAGAAGTTTCTCAGAATTTATATTCAGATAAATTTACAGGTTGGATTGTATCTCATCGCTTTACTTCCAAGAATGGTGCGAATACAATGACAATCCCAGGAGATATGATTTTTGTTTGTGATACTGAATTTACTTGTTGCGGTAATGGTATGGATTCCGATACCTTTGAAAAATTATTCAAATTCATCAAGAAAATTTCGGAAGCCGAGTCTGATGAAGAGTTGAAAGAAGAAATTATGGAATCTAAGTATTCTCTCTTTTAATTTTCGTCTTTTAATAGCATGAAAAGTTAGAGTATCTTTGTGGTACTCTAACTTTTTTGTACTATGAAAATAATTATCAACGGTAAAACTGCTATTCTAAGGAAAGTAATATTGTTTAAGTTCGTTTTTGAAAATTGTTCCGTAATGCTACGGAGTATTTCAGTTTTCATTATCGTAGATATTTTAAACCTCCTCCATGCCGTGTCCCGTAGTATTACGGGGTGTTTTGTCCAGCAAAATATAGGGGAGGTGTCCGCAAGGACGGAGGGGTTAACCTTTACCGCAAAAAACTTATGAAACCTTTCCAATCCCTCTCCTCAGAAACTGTCGTTTCTTCGGCGTCTCCCCTATACCGCTAATGCAGCACGAACTATATTAAAAAATACGTAAAACGAGTAAAAATACGGGACAAAGGAGCAAGCTAAGGGGAGAAGGGTAAATACACCCCCTCTCATTCATTAATATTCAAGTCTATCCCCATGAATTTTCTACTGAGCCGTTATTGTTAATTCTCTTTGGTTTGGAGCTGAAAAAAGGGAACTGTAAAAGTTCCCTTTCGTGATCCGCTTGGGTCTTGAACCATGCGGCTCACAAGTCTTAAAATCAATATTTTAGCGTACCTCAATCTTTAAGGGGTACGAATTAGGCACTTTTTTCAAAGAACATTTGACTTTCCTTGTCAGGATTGTGTCTGCCTTTATCTTCGGTTCAAAGATACCACTTTATTTTCAAATACGCAAATCATTGAAAATAAATATTCTATGGTTAGTGCAAGGTGCAAGCTATATATAGATATATACTTGCACCTTGCACTAAATTGTTTTCCAAAAGTCTTAAATAAAAAAGCTTTCAATTTCATATATAATATGGCAATAAAGCCATATCTTTGTGATATGATTCAAGAGGACTTCCAATTTTACAAGCCTTGCAAGGAGTTACAACCTTACGTCAGGTATTATTGGGTATTCAAAAGTAATCAACCGCTGAATACCCTTACTTTTCCTATTGGTTGTCCTCAAATCATTTTCCACAAACAAACACCGCTCTATATACCGGAGTTGAAAACCACTCAATCGGAATTTAGCATCAGTGGTCAGGTGAATTATCCTTCCCATTTATATGCGGATGGAAATGTGGAAATGATAGTGGTTGTGTTTCAACCATACGTTCTAAAAGCCTTCTTGAATATGCCAATATCTTTATTACATAATCAAGAGATTTCCGGTTATGACCTTGAAAACGCAAAATTAAAACAACTGGCTGCGCAAATCTTTAACTATGAAGATACCAATTCATGTATTACAATAATAGAGCAATGGCTGTTATCTCGAATAACAGATGTATTGACTTCAAAAACTACATGCAATCTCAAAAGAATAGCTTCTGCAATCCAACAACTATTCATCATGCCTGCCATTTCCGTCACAGAACTGGCTTCTACTGTCTGTTTGAGCAAAAAACAATTTGAACGTCTGTTCAATGAGCTGGTAGGTGCGAATCCGAAGGAATATGCAAGGAATAGTTCGTTTCCAGAAATCATTGAAACTGCTACAGCATTACACAGAAAATGCAAATCTAGCTCAAATTGCATATCAATGTGGTTACGCAGACCAATCGCATTTTATCCGGGAGTTTAAACAATTTAGCGGTTATACGCCATTGTCTTTGTTAAACGTATGCAAACCTTATTCCGATTTGTTTAACAACCCAATATAATGTCTCTTTTATTCTATCCATAGTTTGTTAGCCGACTTACCTTTGCTCTGATTAAATTAAAATGAATGATAGAATGAAAGAAGTAAATCCAAAAGAAACAACCCGTGCTTATGCATTTGAATTGTGGATGAATGCCCCCATGCTCACCTTTTTCAAGACCATAGATGTTACTCGTCTAACCCAAATAAGCAAACGAACAAGGCTAAAGTTCAATATGTTGATGTGCTGGTGTATCGGAAAAGCAGCAAGCGACATAAAAGAGTTTTATATGCTTCCTGTTGACAAGAAGTTAATGCAATACGACAATCTAGCTGTCTGTTCTATTGTAGCCAATCGGGAGGGCGAAGTTAGTTCCTGCGATATTCCTTTTTCCGATAATTTGCAGCAGTTCAATACTGATTATCTGAGACTGACGAAGCAAGTTGCTGAAAGTTGCCAAAATTATGACCTAACGGACAGCATGGTCATTGGTACATCTGCTCTTGCTCAATATGAGATAGATGGAGCTGTAGGTATGTACAGCGGTGTGTTCAATAATCCGTTTTTAATCTGGGGTAAATACAAACGAAGGTTGTGGAAGCGTACATTGACTGTCTCTTTTCAGTTTCACCATACACAAATGGATGGCGCACATGCTTCCCGTTTTTTGGAAAATCTGCAAAAAGGAATCAAGAATTTGGAGGTATAATCAAGAACAAATGCTATCTTTGCAATACTAATAAAAAAAATAGAGTTGTTCAACACATATGAAATGGCAAGTGTGCATATAGCTACGCTTAACGGATAGCATTTTAGTCATAGCTATTCAACAACGGACAGGCTTATAATAGGTTTGTCCTTTCTTGTTTTGCCATTATTCCAAATTCATAATTATGCGATGTGTCATGCCGCCTTGTGTAGCAGGACTTGTCGCATCATATCAAGTTGAACAATGAACTATACATATAAGAATATTTGGCTCATCAACTTTCCCGTAATGATGAGCATCCTTATCGAACAACTTATCAATATCACCGATGCTATTTTCTTGGGGCATGTAGGAGAAATAGAACTGGGTGCATCCGCCCTTGCTGGGGTTTGGTATCTGGCTATCTATATGCTCGGCTTCGGTTTCAGTTTGGGCTTACAGGTCGTTATCGCACGGCGTAATGGCGAGCAGCATTATTCCGAAACAGGGAAGACATTTTTTCAAGGATTGTTTTTCCTGTCGGGACTTGCTGTCTTTTTGTATTTGTTCTCCAAACTGTTTTCCCCGATTATTCTAAGTAAGCTGATTGCTTCTGCGGAAGTCTATCATGCTGTGATTGATTATTTGGACGGGCGAATTTGGGGACTGTTGTTCTCCTTTCCATTCCTTGCCTTACGCTCGTTCATGGTCGGTATTACCTATACAAAAGCCTTGAACATGGCGGCTCTGACAGCCGTATTAGTGAACATTCCAAGTAATTGGCTGCTCATATTCCATTGGGACATGGGAATAGCAGGTGCAGCCATCGCATCGTCTTTTTCCGAAGCATGTTCGTTGGCAGTGCTGGCAATCCATGTTTCACGTAAAATGGATAAAAGGCTTTATGGCTTGTCTTGGAGCTTCGACAAAGGTGTATTACTACATGTTTGTCGTGTATCCGTTTGGAGCATGTTCCATTCGTTTATCAGCGTAGCCCCTTGGTTTCTGTTTTTCGTAGCAATAGAACATTTGGGAGAATTGCAACTGGCAGTAGCAAACATTCTCCGAAGCATATCTGCCCTGTTCTTTGTCATTGTCAGTTCGTTTGCCGCCACAACTGGCTCATTGGTAAGTAATCTGATTGGAGCAAACGAAAGAGAACAAGTGTTTCAGTTATGCAGTAGGGTAATCCGATTAGGCTATGCTGTCGGCTTACCGCTGATTACGCTTGCGTTGGTATTCCATCAGTCTGTTGTCAGTGTCTATACAGATAATTCGAATATCGTGCAAACTGCATGGTTGCCGTTTGTGGTCATGTTGCTTAACTACGTCTTTGCCTTACCCGGTTATGTCTATATGAATGCTGTAACGGGAACAGGAGCAACACGAACAGCTTTCATCTTTCAGGCGACAACCATTGTTGCCTATCTGCTCTACCTGTGGGGATTGAGCCATTGGGATGTACCTCTTGCCGTTTATTGGACGGTAGAATACCTGTTCGTGATTGGACTTGGGGTGCAATCTGTTATTTATCTTAAATATAAAAACTATTAAAAACTGAATGTCATGATGAAAAAGATATATCCACGCACAGGCGACACGCAGACTGTGTACCTGAATGCGGTTGTAAAAGACCCGTCTATCGAAGTGGGCGACTACACCATCTACAATGATTTCGTGTCCGACCCGTTACTTTTCGAGCGGAACAATGTGCTTTATCATTATCCTATTAACCATGAGCGGCTGATAATTGGCAAGTTTTGTTCC
>ULXW01060227.1_pt1 | contig 14945 bp, 13 predicted proteins | sample 1961661 | NCBI WGS metagenome assembly ULXW01 (sample SAMEA4835849, study PRJEB28245) | human gut metagenome | biome: gut microbiome; material: fecal sample | place: Denmark | collected 2008 | reverse complement strand
TGCGCAAACGCCGAAGTCCAAACACGTGAGGAAAGGGGAAAGTGCAATTAGAGTACACGTCGTTCAACTCTTGTATAGGAAGAATCTTCACTCATTCAAGGCGTACTTATACTCGGAATGTGCAACTTCAAATCTAATTTAGGGTACACGCCGTACGATAAAGGTGATTTATGGCATACGACAAACAATTTATGGATATGGCGATTGAGCTGGCAAAAGGGTGCGCTTTGCAAGACGAAGTGCCCGTCGGGTGCGTTGTCGTAAAGGACGGCAAGGTGGTCGGCGCAAGCGGCAATTGCAAGGAGAGAGAAAACAATGCAATCTGTCACGCCGAGATTTTGGCACTGTCCGAGGCGACCAAAGCCGTCGGCAACTGGTGGCTTGAAAATTGCGATGTGTATGTCACGTTGGAGCCGTGTGTGATGTGTGCGGGGGCGATGATTCATTCTCGAATCCGCGCGCTTTACTTTGGTGCATACGACGACAAAACGGGAGCGTGCGGCTCAAAACTCAACCTTTTCGAACCGGGGCTTTTCAACCACCTTGTCACCGTCGAAGGCGGTCACGAGCAAGAAACCTGTTCGCAACTCCTATCCGATTTTTTCAAAAAAAAGAGAAAAAACAAATAGACAATTATGTCTATGATAAAAAAAGAGAATTTCGTGTGCTATATTTTCCAAATTCTCTTCTTTTATTTGCAACTAATTATTAAAGCGAGTATACGATTTTTATCCAAGATTTTATAATCGGTTCAGTATAATAAAATCTTCCACTTTGGTGCACAATGCCGTTTCTTGCTTTTCTTAAGTTGTGAAGCATTTTGCAATCGAAGTCACTTATCATGCCGTTGCTATGGACTTTATCGATCATATCAATTAAATCCATATTTTGTTCCGACAACATAGATTTTAATTTTTTCTCCAAAACAATGGTAAGATTTACAATGACATATTCACATTTGCCTTCGCACAAACTATTCAGCAATGATTTTTTTGAGATGTCGTTATCAATCTCTATATTTGCACTAGTAGTATCTTTTTCATTGAGATGAATAGCTACGTTTTGTTTTAATATATTTGTAAACGCCAAATTGTTGTCCACGGAAGCTCCGACTGATAGCAACACATTCATGATGTCATATCTGTCGGGATGCTTTTCTAATATGGTTTTTAATGCGAAATTCATATCATTAATGTTGTCATTTATATTAGCTGCGTGTATATAGAATCTAACATCTGCGCAATCAGCATCTACTATATCGGTTATTGTTATGGCATCAAGTTTTTCTTCCGGGAATTTTGCAAATAAATCGTAATCATCTGCAAGCAATACATCAGAGACGGACAGTGCATTTTCCGCAAATAATTTTTCTCTGCGTTGTTTGTTCGAAAGTGATGTGTTTTCTTGTATTGTTTTTATGCGTTGTTGCTGTTTTGCTTCTTCAAACAACAAAGTCAATTCTTCATCGTTAGGTGCAAATACAATCTTGTTTTCATAGCGCATGATACCGTTTGTGGCCATGTCGATAATTTTCCGATTATAGTGTACGAATGTTTTTGCCCACGTATCATCTAGATTTGAAATTGCCAAAGCAATTGTTTTTTTGTCGATGGTTATCAATTTTCCAAGAACGGTAGAAGTTGAATTGAGGGCATCACGTTTTATTAAGTAATCACCTTGTAATGTGTATATCGGACATTCATTTTTTTCATGTTCATATTTTTTGATGGTTTCAAGCGTGTCCAATTCAATTTGTTGAATGTAATCGGACAGCATATCAAATCTCTTTGTTTTATATAGTTGTTCTATTATATTTTGTTCAAAGAAATAAAATGTTCCGCTTATTTCGCCATAATTGAAAACGCATTGCCCATAATGGATAGCATTCGGCTGGAATGCTTTATAAGAAGAAACATAGTTGATAATTCTGTCTGACACATTAGGGTTGGTGAATATGAACTCAAACACGCTTGGCGACACTAAATATGCGGTTTGAGGATCATGCGTATGCTTAAATCCGATAGGCAGCGATTGAAGTGTTTTATTGCCAACTGCGAAACTTAAAAAGTCAATAGCTTGTAGAAACTCAAGGCAATCTGATTCGCAAGCCATTTTAATAAAACTATCTATGTGCCCGTAAATGGAATCAACAAGTGTTTGATTATTAATGCTAGGTTGCCTTAAAGCGATGCCGTTTTTTACGCAGGCATTAAATATTTTTTTGCTTTTGTTTTCGATAATACTAGTTATTGCGGAATTTCTATCGCAGATGTCATCAAAATATGTTTTTGACGGATAATCGTATTTTATGTAATTCTCCGCATCGTCTTTTTCAATTAAATAAAGCATGCGCTTTGCGGAATCCATATCGTCAAGCGGAACAGCGTTGTCTTTTCCCGTCATCAAATAGTCGATTCTCACGTCAAATAGTTTTGCAAGGATAGGCAATTGAGATATTTCGGGAAAGCCGGCTTCGCTTTCCCATTTGCTGACAGCCTTGTCACTGACGTTTAATTTTTGGGCAAGTTCAACTTGCGTCCATCCGTTTGCCTTGCGTAATGTAGCAATTGTTTTTCCAATACTATGATCGTTCATATCTTCCTCCTCGATTGTTTCTGCTTGTATTTTATCAAAGCCACATTGAAAAGTGAACCTACTTATTATCTACATGGAAAATAGAGCGAATGAAAGAAACTCCCGAAACTCTACCCTAAGTAGAATCATATAGTATTTGTTGTGGAAAGTCAATATTAAATAGTTAAAGCAGAGTATAGCGAAGAGCCTATTTATCTAATTATCGCGGACGGTTTCGTCCGCGCATATTTGTTGTCGGGCAGGCGCCGGTCGGTCATTTAGAGAGCGAGTGTTGCAGGATAGGTTTTAAAAAGAGCATTTTCGTTGCAATCTTGATTTTGCGTCGCCTCGGCATTTTGGGGGCGACGCTCATATTTGTGCGATAAAAAGGAGAAAACGCGCGATGAAGATTACAGCGTTTCGACAATGCCCGTGTCGATGTCAACCGCGTCCTTGATTGCGTCCTGCGGCACGCCGAACACAATTCCGACAACGGTCGATATAAGCGAAATGATTGAAGCAACAATGACAAATACAATCTTTTTGGTTTTGTTATCCATAGGTTCTCTCCGAAGTTTTATTTTGCCACCGCGAAGATTTGCCTGCCCGAACACGCACAATATACGCCTCGATTTTTGCCGTTTGCAAATTATTATGTCAGCGTATGAAAAGTTTTTTTGCAAAACGAATATAGTATGGTATGGATAAATATAATATTGTTTTTATAAAAACCGAAAACGGCGAAAAAGAATTGTTGGGGCGGCGTGCGGAGGATTACGTTTTGCGCGAATTTGCGGATTTCTCGGCAAAAAAGTGCCGTATCGCAAAAACGGAGGCGTACAAGGAGGAGAACGCATTGCTTGACGGCTGCGTAAACGTCGTGTTGACGCTTGACATGCCGCTTGTCAAAAAGAAGGATATCGAAACGCTCGTCAGGCAAATGAAGCAGAAAAACATCTCGCTTATCCGCCTTGGCGCAAAGGATTCTCTTGCCAAAATATGCATAGGCAAAGGCGTTGACGAGGGCGTTTTTTGCAAGCAGGACGCTTTTTTGAAGATTGATGATGCAAAAAGCTATAATATAGTGTATAATCTTCTCAAAGACGAGATTTTGGACGGGCTTTTGCATCGCGGAGTGCAAATAATCGACAAAGCGACAACGTTTATCGACGACACCGTAAACGTCGAAAGCGGCGTAATTATCAAGCCGTTTTGCACAATCGAGGGTGAAAGTACGATATTGAACGGAAGCACCGTTTTTGCATCGTATATCCGCGACAGCGTGATAGACGGCGCGGACGTGAGCTGTTCGCACGTCATATGCTCGCACGTGCGCACGCGCGCGAATGTCGGACCGTTTGCAAGGCTTCGGCATGCGGTTGTGGACGAAGGTTGCCGAGTGGGCGACTTTGTCGAGGTCAAGGCTTCGAGGCTTCGAGAAGGCGTCAAGTGCGCGCATTTGAGTTACGTCGGCGATGCGGACGTGGGCGAGCGCACGAACGTCGGTTGCGGAACGGTATTTTGCAATTACGACGGGCATCAAAAGCACAAAACCACCGTTGGCGCGGAGTGCTTTTTGGGTGCGAACACCAATCTTGTCGCTCCGCTAGTTGTGGGCGATCACGCGTTTATCGCGGCAGGCACGACGGTTACGCGCGACGTCGAGGACGGCTCGTTTACAATCGGACGAGTGCGACAAGACACCAAACCCAAACAAGATTGACAATCGGCAGACGAAACCGTGTGCGAGAATATGCAAAATATCGATTGCACAGGACAATTCGAGCGGTGAAAAGTCGTCGAAAAGTCGTCGAAAAGCACGCAAAAAACACGCAAAAAAACACGTAAAAACGTGCAAAAAATCGCATAAAAGCACATAAAAATCGCAATAAAAGCATCAAGAATATCGATGTTTAAGAGGACAATATGATACTCATCGTAGGACTGGGCAACCCCGGCATGAAGTACAAAAACACATATCACAACGTCGGCTTTATGGCGGTGGACGCTTTGGCAAAAAAGTGCAAAGTGAAGATTGCCAAATCCGAGTGCGACGCACTCACTTGCAAGGCGGTCTACAAGGGCGTGGAATTTGTGATTGCAAAACCGCAAACGTATATGAATCTTTCGGGCGAAGCGGTCAAAAAGCTGGTGCGCGCCTACGACGTGGACGAGGCAAGAGAGCTTGTCGTTTGCTATGACGATATAGATTTGCCTATCGGAAAATTGCGCATACGCGAGGAAGGAAGCGCAGGCACTCACAACGGCATGCGCAACATCGTCAAGGAACTTAACACCGAGCAATTTGCGCGCGTGCGCATCGGTACAAAAACCGATGAACTTGCCAATCACGAGGTTGAACTTATCGATTTTGTACTGTCAAAGGTCGATTTTGCAAACAAGCAGGTTTTGCAGCAGTCAATCGACACTGCCGTCGAAGTGTTTGAAATGATAATCGAGGGCGACGATATTCAACGCATACAAGAGCGCGTAAACAGAAAAAAGTGATTTGACAATTTACGATTTTATATATTGAAAATGGAAACACCGAAGATTTTTCAACTTCAAAATATGGGCGAAAAACTTGCTTCTTTGCAAGGTATAGGCGCAAAAAAACTTGCCGACGACAAACTGTCGGCAGTTTGCGTTTTGCGAGTTTGCGAGGGTGCGAAAATCCATATTATGTCCCAACTTCCCGTGAGAAAACTCATCGTTGCGTCCGACGCACTGGGCGCGAAAAGTCTTGCGAGAAAAATTGAAAGCTGGGGGGTAAAAGTTGATTATTTGCCCTATCGCGACGACGTGTTGATTGCAAGAAAAGGCTTTTCGGCGCAGGGTATGCGCGAGCGTATTTGTGCGCTTAAAGATATTGCGTGCGGCGAGGTTGACGTCGTGGTTACTGCGGCGGACAGTTTGTTGCAGCTTTTCCCCAAAAGAGAACTTGTTGAAAAATACACCGTTTGCGTAAAAAAAGAAGACGTGATTTCTCCGCAAGTTCTTGCCGACAAACTTGCACTTGCCGGGTACAAACGTCAGGCGATGGTGCAAGACGTCGGCGATTTTGCCGTCAGAGGCGATATTGTGGACGTTTGCGATATTTCGGGCGTTGCGTACAGAATCAATTTCTTTGACGAGCTTGTTGAAAACATCAAGGTTATAGACGTTGAAAGCATGCTTGCGTCCAACGAGGTGCAAAGCGTAAATTTTGCGCCTGCAAGCGATATATTGCTTGACGAAAAGGGCTATGAATTTGCAAGGGAAAAGCTCTCTTTGCATCCCGAAAACAAAAACGCGCAGCAAGCAAAAGAATTGTTGAGCGTGGGCGCATGCGACGCGTCGAGCGTTTGGGCGTTGCCCTTTTTGAAGAGTTGCACGCAAAGTCTTTTCGACTTTTTTGACGACGACAAGCCGACGCTTGTGATTTTCGACGAGCCGAGAGTTGTTGCCGACAAGCTGCAAATTCTCGAAAAAGAGTTTGCCGGGCGCATAAAAACGTTGTGCGAAGGCGCAGAGATTTTGCCCGAGCATAAAGATGTGTGCATAACCGCGCACGAGGTCAAACGCCAACTCATCTTTTTGAGAAAAATGGGATTTGCCTCGCTTTCTCTCGACAACAGACTGTTCGAGCCGAAATATATCATCGAGCCTAAAACTCGTCCCGTAACGAAATACTATCTCGATCCCAACACCATCGTTCAGGATCTGAAAAACTTTATCCTCAACGGCACGAAGGTAGTTATGGCGTGCGGCGGCAGAGAACAGGCGAAAAACATCGTCGAGAGTCTCAGAGAATACGAGATATACGCAACTTACAGCGAGGACGGCAACGACGAAGGCAGCGTTTTGGCAACTCCGCTTCAAGTGGAAACCGGATTTATATATCCGGCGGTCAAAGCTTGTTTTATAGGCACGAGCGAGTGCATAGGCAAACGCCGCACGAGCGAGATTGCCGTCAAAGCAACCGAGCAAGCTCTTTCGCCCAAGCCCGGCGATTACGTCGTGCACAAAATTCACGGCGTGGGCATTTGCGAGGGGACGACCATTCTCAAAACGGGCGATTTCGAAAAGGAATACATCGTCCTTAAATATCGCGACGGCGATACGCTTTACGTTGCAACCGACCAGATGAACAATCTGCAAAAGTTTGTCGGAGAGGAGCACCCCAAACTCAACAAGCTCGGCGGCAAAGAGTTCGAGAGAGAAAAGGAAAAGGTGCGCAAATCCGTGCGCAAGCTCGCAATCAACCTTGTCGAACTATACGCAAAGCGCGAAAAGCAACGCGGATTTAAATACAGTCCCGACACCGTGTGGCAAAAGGAATTCGAGGACAATTTCGAATACGAAGAAACTCCCGACCAGCTCAAAGCGATTGCCGATATCAAAAACGATATGGAAAGCGGACGAATTATGGACAGGTTGCTTGTTGGCGACGTGGGCTTTGGCAAGACGGAAGTTGCGTTCAGAGCGATGTTCAAAACCGTTCTCGACTCGAAACAGGCGGTGTTGCTTGCGCCGACTACGATACTTGCAAGACAGCATTATGAAAATCTTGTCAAACGCCTCGAACCTTTCGGCATAAAATGCGGATTGCTCACAAGACTTCAATCGTCAAAGGAAAACGAACAACTTCTCAAAGAACTAAAAGACGGCACCACGCACATGGTTATCGCAACGCACAAAGTGCTTGCAAAAGACGTCGAATTTCACGATTTAGGCTTGCTTGTGCTTGACGAGGAACAACGTTTCGGCGTCGAACACAAAGAGAAACTGAAAGAAAAATATCCGCTTGTCAACGTGCTTACGCTCTCGGCAACGCCTATTCCTCGCACGCTGAATATGTCGCTCACGGGAGTCAGAGATATATCCATGCTGGAAACCGCACCGAGAGGCAGGCTACCGATTCAAACGTACGTGGTGGGTTACAGCGACGCGCTTTGCAAGGACGCAATCACAAGAGAACTTGCAAGGGGCGGACAAACGCTCGTGCTTCTCAACGATATAGACGCGCTCGACGCATTTGCAAGCAGAATCCGTCAAATGTGCGAGGGCGCAAGGGTTATCACCGCTCACGGACAAATGGCTCCCGGTCAACTCGAACAACGCATAAGCGCGTTTTACGACAAAGAATTCGACGTGCTTGTGTCAACCACGATTATCGAAAACGGAATAGACCTTCCCGACGCAAACACGCTCATCGTCATAGACAGCGGTCGCTTCGGACTTTCGCAGCTCTACCAGTTGAGGGGAAGAGTGGGCAGACGGGGCGTTTTGGCACACGCATATTTCACCGTTCCCGAAAACGGTACTATCACCGAAAACGCGCAAAAGAGGTTGGATTCGCTGCTTGAAAACACCGAGATAGGCAGCGGATTCAGAGTTGCGCTTGCCGACTTGTCCATAAGAGGCGCGGGTAACATTTTGGGCGCGGAGCAAAGCGGGCATATCGAAAAAGTCGGTTACGAGATGTATCTGGAATTGCTTGACGAAGCGGTGCAAGAGATAAAGACGGGCGTCGTCAAGAAGCCCGAACGCGACGTGGAAATGAAGGTGGACGCGGCGGCGTTCATCAGCGACAGCTATATATCCGGTCGCGACAAGTTGAGGGTGTACAAGCAAATATCAAAGGTTGCGTCAAAGAGCGCAAGAGATTCGCTCGTCAAGGAACTCGGCGAGGTGTACGGCGAAGTGGATTTGCCGCTTGAAAATCTTATCAATATCGCGCTTTTGAAAAATCTCGCGTCCAATTATGACGTGTCGAGAATCGTCATCAACCGCAACGGAGCGGGAGTAAATTTCTACGACACCGACATCTTCAAAAACGAAAGTCTTATGAACGCGGTTGCCAAAAACAGCGGCAGCGTGGTGCTTACAACCACCATTCCGCCCTCAATGATATTTGAAGTCAACAAACTTACCGCCGAGCAAAAACTTGCAAAACTCATAGACTTTTTCGACGGTATCGAATGATGTAAATGCAAATAAAAATACGATAAAAATGCAAAAACGCACACTTTAAGTGTGCGTTTTTGGTTGATAAACGCCGGCTATTATAGAATTCTGACAGCAGTGATGTTTGCGCCCGTGAGATTTACGCTTTCACCCGACGTGTTGTACAAAGAAAGAGTCGTTCCGTCTGCGGCGGCGGTGTAAAGAATGGTTTTGGACAGATTTGCCGAGTTTGCGGAGGTGGCGTTGTCACTGACGATTTCGTTTGCGAGTGCCGAGCCGTTTGAATACAATTGCGCCGACAGATTTCCGTCCGTCGTTCGCGTGCCGGTTGCCCCGTAGGTTACGAGATAAGTGCCTGCCGGCAAAACGATTGCGTTGTCCGTCAAAGTCATTGTGGTCGTAGGCGTGGATGTTGAGTTGGCAAGCGGAATTATCGCGCCCGTCGCAACCGTTTGCGTACCGCCGTAGGCATACAATGCGTCTTGCAACGCGCTTGTGCCCGGCTCTCCTTGCGGACCTTGTGGACCGACGGGACCTTGAGGACCGGTCGCACCCGTTTCACCCTGTATTCCTTGCGCGCCTTGAGGTCCGGCAGGACCTTGCGGTCCGGTTGCTCCCGTTGCACCGGTTTCGCCCTGGATGCCTTGAGGCCCTTGCGGCCCGGTTGCACCCGTTGCTCCCGTTGCACCGACGGGACCTGTAGCTCCTGTCGCGCCCGTTGCGCCTTGCGGACCTTGCGGACCTTGTGCGCCTTGCGGACCCATAGGCCCTCTGGGGCCCGTCGCTCCCACCGGCCCCATCGGACCTCTGACATATTCAATCGACGGTTGATTGCAGTAGCGCATAGGCGTGTTTTGACAGCACGGATTGAAAAAATTGAAAAGCATAAGCATTCCTCCTTGTTTGTTATGTAAAACGCATGCGGAAAGAGTTTTTTGCGAGTATGTTTCGTTGCGTGACAAAGAATGATTTTCCATATACCGTATGCAAGCAAAAAAAATTGTGATACAATGTAACCAAACGCCGATACGCGCGTATATTTCGTGTAAACATCAAGCGCAATCGCGCAAGGGAGAGTACGTTATGAAAGAAAGATTCAAGAAGTATCTTGAAGAGCATTTCAGAAAAATCGCACCCACGCAAGCGGCGATGGAATACCGCAAAGCGTTGCTTCGTCAACTTCTTGATAGAGAGCAGGAGTTGCGTATCAAAGGCGTGAGCGACGACAATCTCATTTACGATATGGCGATTTCCGAACTCGGCGATATCGATCAAACTCTCGAACAGTTTGAAAAAAGACAAATAAAGAGCGGTGAAGTCAAACGCAAAATCAGTGCCGCAAGCATTTGTGCGGCGGCAATCGTGGCATTGCTCACAATCGTGTATCTCATCGTAGGCGGCGTTGCGAAGATTTGGCACCCGGCATGGCTCATTATGGTGGGCGGTGTGTTTGCGGGCGTAAGCGTGTTGCTTTCATACGGAGCGGCCAAATTCGCAAAGAAAAAGAAATACGTTCCCGTCAGAATATTCGTTGCGATATGCGAAGTTTTGCTTACCGTGTTCGTGTTTTTGCTCCTCCGTCTCGTGTTCAAAATCGAAGGCGCATGGATGAGTTTCCTCGCAATGCCTGTTGTGCTTTTGGGCGTTGATACGGCAATCGCATTTGGAACGAACAGCAAAATCAAGTGGTTCGAACTGCCCGTTTTCGTTGAGATTTTCGGCGTCATGCTTTACGTGATTTTGGGACTCACCGTCAACGGCGTATGGCATCCGGGTTGGTTGTTGTGCCTCATCGGCGTCGTGTGCGCACTTGTCGAACTCATCGTGTTCGTCATCAAGAAAGCAAAGGCGAAAAACAAGAAAGAAAGAGCCGAACTCGAAGACAAAAACGAGAAAGAAGACCAAAAGTATTGGACTGAATGGGACGATTAATATATCGTTTTGCATTGATAAAGTGTCTGTTTTGACAGATAGGAGAGATTTATGGCAACGACATTGAAGGCTGAAATGTGGGATAGAATGCAGTTTTTGTTCCGCAACTATTACGACAGAATGGTGCATGCAAAGCTCACCTACGAGGGTAGCTTCGATATGGAAGTTTTGAAGAACGTCGTGCTTTTTATGGTTGAAAAAGCCCCGGTGCTTCATTCGAGTTTCAACACCACCGTCATAGAGCCGTATTGGAAGGAAGAAAACTACACGATAGACGATATCGTTTCCTATGAAAAAGTCGAGGACGCGGACAAGGTTGCGGACGAGTGGCTTTTGGGCGTTATTCCTTACGACAACAACGTGCAAATCAAAATCGCAGTGTTCGAGGACGACAAGCACTCCGTTCTTGCGTTGCGCAACAACCATATGTGCATGGACGGCGGCGACCTCAAATACTTCCTTGCGACGCTTTGTGAAAACTATACGAATCTTAAAGCCGGCAACTATTCCGCGCTTCATATGAAGAGCGGTTCCAGAAGTTACGACCAAGTGTATTCCAAGCTCGAAGGCGAGGACTTGAAACACGCAAAAAACCTCTACAAAAACATCTCCAAAACCGAAGACAAAGTTGCGTTTCCCTGGAGCGAAAGCGTGCCCGAGGACACCAACAAAATCATCAAAAGAGTTATAAACGAAGAAGATTTCGACAAACTCCGCGCGCTCGCAAAAAAGATGGGAATCACCGTCAACGACGCGATTATGGCGGCGGTGTTCCGTTCGCTGTACGAGATGTGCGGCCTTAAAGACACCGACAGCCTCACCGTTTCTTGCGCGATCGATTTGAGAAAGCATATCGTCGAGGGCGGTTTGCAAGGCGGACTTACCAATCACACGGCGTGGATGGCGGTGCGCACGATGAGCAAGGGCGAAAGCATACAAGACACAATCGTCAACGTCATTCGCTCGACGAAGGGATTTAAACGCGACAAGTTTATGGGACTTTATTCCTTGCCGCTTTTGAAACTTGCTTACACGATTTTCCCGCAAGACATAGCGGAATTTGCAATCAAGGCGGGCTATACCAATCCGCTCATCGCAGTGAGCAATATGGGGCTTTTGAACGACCAAAAACTCACATTTGACGGCATGAAACTCGTGGACGGATTTATCTCCGGCGCAGTGAAGTACAAGCCGTTCTTCCTCATGTCCGTGACGACGCTTCTGGGCAGAGTTACGCTCTCAACCGCAATCAGAGGCAATCAAAAAGACGTTGACATCGCAAACCGCTATTTTGACCTCGTTATGAAAAACATAAAAGAATTCAACGCAATCGAACTCTAAATCGCTAAACAGAGTCGGGCAGTTAGGATTTATATGCCCGCGCATTTACGTATAGTAAATCGTGGTTGTCGATGAGGCGCTTTGTTCGTGTTATATCTTTGTATGCACCGAAACATCGATTGTCCGAAATAGGCTTAAAAAAAAAATCGCTCGAACGAGCGATTTTTTCATTCAAACAAACCGATGGCGGCGAATCATATTTCTCGAACATAAGCAGAATGTTTGATTCTTGTCGGTATAGGCTCGTCGAGAGCGAAATGCGACGCAAAGCGTTTGAATATTGGTTTAACGTCTATACACTTGTCGAGCAGCTTTGAAAACAGACTTATCAAAGTTCCGTTGCACACCGTCATAACGAGCGTGCCCCAGTTGATTCCTACGAAATTTTTGAAAAACACAAGCGTCATCGTCGTGCCGAGAACGAGCATAAAAGCGTCGAAACAAGTTTTGAAAACCGCGGTTTTTATGCAATATTTTTTGCTGATGCCCATAAAGAATAAATCATACACTTCGGGATACAGGTACGTCTTTGAAAACAAGGCGATAGAAAACGCCGACATCGGCACGCCGAGGATAAACATCACGATTCTTACCCAAAGATCCATGCTTCCCGGCGGTGTAACGGCAGGGTTGAAAATCGGGATAAGTCTAAAAAGATCTAGCACCGCACCGTAAAGCAGGCAGGTTATAAAAGACGACAAGTAGGAGATGCGAAAATTTTTCATCACGATGCAGAATATCACGAAGAGTATCGCTTGAATCACATATTCTGCCTGGCCGAAAGTGATTGGTACGACCAGACTCAAAATGTATGCGGGCGCAACTATCATCGATATGCCGAAATCCACGCTCGTGAGCATGGCGACGGAAAACGCAAGCAGCACTATTGCCGCAAGATAGACGACTTCGCTCGGAAGTTTCAGCTTTTTCATAATACCTCGAGTGTTTTTTGCCATAAAAAAACACAGCGCATAGCGTTGTGTGGCGAAAAGGTGGCTTGGGCCCGGAAAAGTCCACATAAGTTTTCATAGAGTTTATAACATAATTTGCAAAGTATGTCAACAAAAGATTTTTTGTGCGGATTTGCCGGATTTTTCGTGAAATAAGTCGAGTTTGCTTATTGCACACGTGTAGGATATGTGCTAAAATAGCTTTATAACAAATATCATTCTTAAGGGGTGTACATTATGACATTTGCGCAATTTTTGTTCTTGGCAATCGACAAATTGTTCGACGGTGCTCAAAACAACAAGAAAATGCTCCGCTTTAAAGACGTAAAATTTGAAGTGGAAACCGATATCGCCTACGGAAAAGACGATGCCGAAAAGCTCGACACTTATTTCGTCAAAAAAGACGGAAACGAAAAATATCCCGTGTTCTTCTACATCCACGGCGGCGGTTTTGTGGCAGGCGACAAGCACTACCGCAGAGGCCTTGCAAAATGGGCGGCAAACAAAGGTTTCTTTGTTGTCAACGTCAACTACGGTCTGGGGCCGGAATATCTCTTCCCGAAGGGATTGCAACATCTCGTAAACGCGCTCAACTGGGTTGGCGAAAATGCGCAAAAGTACAATCTCGACCTTGACAATATGTGCGTTTCGGGCGACTCGGCAGGCGGTTATTATTCCGCAATGCTCGCTTGCGTTGCCACAAACAAGGACTTGCAAGCGAGATTCGGGGTGTCGACCGACCTCAAATTCCGTACGGCAATGCTCGATTGCGGCATCTACGACATCGGCGAAGCTCTCGGACAAAAAATGCCCTTCAATCTTACGGATAAAGTGCTGTTCGATTTCAGCGGTATTCACGTCAAAGAGCTTGATAAATATCAATACGTAGACGTGCTTGCTCCGTTCGGATACGTCAACGAGCAATTCCCGATAAGTTTCATCACCTATGCGGAGAAAGATATGTTCTGCAAAGGACAAGGACAAAAACTCGTCAAAAAACTTCAAGATCTCGGCGTACACGTCGAGGAACATCACAGCACCAAGTTCTTTGACAACCATTGTTATCCGCTCAACTGGAACAAGGGCGCGGCAATCGAAAACATCCGCCTTTGCGACGACTTTTTGAAGAGGGTCGTCAACAAAGAAGTTTAATTCGGCATAAAAAAACATGCGCGTGCGTTGAATCACTACTCAACGCACGCGCATGAACATTTTTACGCCAAACGTTTGGCATGAAAAGATAATATATTGTTTTCAAGAGGAAGTTTATGGCAAAAGAGAAGAAAGCTATGTTTGTGCCGAAAGCGCAAGAAGTTGCGCCGATTGACGAAAAGTACTCGCAAGAAGACGTTGAAAAAGCACAGGCAATTGTCGAACAAGAAGAAAAGGACAAGGGAATGTCCGTTGTGCAGAAACTGAACGTCGTCTGGACGATTGTTTCAACGCTGTATGCGATAGCGTCTACATGCATGTTTGTGGCAAAAAAATGGGTGGATTCGATTTATACGTACATACTCATTCCCATGCTGGCGGTGCTGGTGATAACGTTTGTAGTGCTTGTCGTTCTAACGTTCAAGGACAAGAAAAAACTGAAAACCAACGTGAAGAATTACAAGAAAGTTCTCGGTATATTCAAAGCGTTTGTCAACGTGTTTTTCCTTGCGATATCGGCAGTGTCAATGGCAGGTATCGCAACGGGCGAAACAAGCCTTGTAAAGTGGATTGTGTTCGGCGTAACGTTCTTTGTCGCGCTTATGCAACTAGTGCTAAAAATAACGAAGTTTGTAATGAAGCAAGTACGCAAAGCGGTCGGCAAGAAATTTAAAGTAGAGATACACAAATTCGTTGACGGCAAGAAGAAAAAGAAGTCGATTGCCGACAGCGTAACCGAGCACGATTATAACAACAAATAAAGAATAATACAAACGAATATTTTTGCAAAATCGACGTTTTATAAAAGCAAAACCGACTGATAAAGTCGGTTTTGTGTGTTTTTGTCGATATTTTAAGTTGCTTTTATCGCAATCTCAAAGTGCTTATTTTATTGCAAAAAACTTGTCGATAAGCTCCCACGGTTTGTCGAAATACACACCGCTTTCCGCAGCGGATTTTTCGCTGTAAACACGTGTTTCGATGCTTTGATTTTCACCGCAAAGCGAGTCGTATGCAAGAGCGGTTTTCGTTGAGAAAAGCATAAAC
>ULXW01053450.1_pt1 | contig 14964 bp, 21 predicted proteins | sample 1961661 | NCBI WGS metagenome assembly ULXW01 (sample SAMEA4835849, study PRJEB28245) | human gut metagenome | biome: gut microbiome; material: fecal sample | place: Denmark | collected 2008 | reverse complement strand
GACTGCACCGCGAGCCATTTCTCGGCTGGCATGAAGGGCTTGTGCTTTCCAAGACACACGGTCCACTTCTCCGGCGGCTGCAGCTGGTGCTTTTTGTTTTTCTCGGTCGACCGGCCGTAGATGATCACACCGGCGGATCCGTCCCACATTTCACGCGGGGAACCAGGATCCATGATGCAGCCCTTCGCGGCATAGAAGTCGTAGACCTCCGGAGTCGCCTCGACGCAATACGGCATGGCCAAGATTTTATGCAGCTGCGTGGTCGAGAAGAACTTCCCGCTTTGCGTCCGGATGCCCTGGTTTTTGAATCGCGTCTCCATCCCCTGCAGGCTGCAGTTATAAGCCAGGAAGGTATCGAAGATCTGCGTCACGTAGCGAGCCCCGTCCGGATCCACTTCGATGGAGCAGTGCTTCTTCCCATTCACAACAATATGTTTCCTGACGTAACCAACCGGAGGATTACCGCCGGTCCAGTATCCCTTTTTAGCAAGGCCCAGCATGTTATCCGTGACGCGGGCCGCGATGGTTTCACGTTCCATCTGAGCAAAGACCACCGTGACATACATCATGGCGCGCCCGATCGGCGTCGTGGTGTCGATATTTTCCTTTATTGAGATAAACATCACGCCATGCTCCTCCAGGAGCGCGTAGATATTCGCAAAGTCCCGGACATCCCTGGAAAGACGATCCAGCTGATAGACCACCAGGACATCACAGAAGCCGCCTTTTATAAAAGACAGCATGCGCTGCAGATCCGGCCGGGACGTATTCGCACCAGTGAAGTCTTCATCAGAGAACTGCTGCCAGGAATCCACCTGGCCGGAAAACTTCGACTCGCAGTATTCCCGGTTCATCCGGAACTGATTATCGATTGAATCTGATTTATCAGAAAATACGGATTTTCGTCCGTAGGAAAAGAACCTCATCGTTTCACCTCCCAAAAAAAAGAGTATAAAAAATAAACCCTTGCGGATTTATCGGAAACGCTGTAAAATTTATTCGTAGAGTTTACAGCTTCCGCAAGGAAGAACAGGTCGCCTGGTGTTCGCAGCACCGGGCGATTTTTTATTTACATTTCTTAACCAATCCACGAAGACCTGGCAGTCCGTCCAGAAATTCATCCTCAAAATCCGAGCAATTCATCCAAGAAGACATCAGTACATTGTGGTCAATCAGAAACTGAAGAATGGGCCGCGGCAGATTCCGCTCAGGGAAAAGCGGCGCTTCATCCAGCGCATGCTGAATTAAAGCTGACGCATCGGCGCGATACATTCCGTCAAATACCGGAACGCCGAGCTTCTTCATAAGCTCAAGCTGAGCCTCCGTTATTTCTGGCATTTCTAATTCATGCGAATACGGAGGAAGCAGGCCGGTGCGCGCTTCCACATCAGAGATCGCTTCCCAAGAACCACAGAGAACACGTCTGGTATTTTTTCTCCTGGTCCCTGGATTTATCCCGGTAATTTTATACCGAAGAATGCGATCATCTGGCAGTTTCGCTATTGGAGCAGAAGGAGCGGATCGCCGCGGGATAATTCTATCAAAGAATCCCACAACTACGCCTCCTTTTTATCTGTTCCTCCTTCGTTTCCACCATTGGAGAGAGACGATTCTGCCGCCGCTTTTTTCTGGAGCTCAAGCTGCTGCCGGTAGGCCTCCACTTCTGCATCAATATCGATATCAGGAATTGAAGAATCAGGAGCTGCATCAGCGGTTCCAGAAACGCCAGAGTCTCCGATTGCCGAACACACATCCATAATGAAATCAAATACATTGTCGCGTTCTTCGCGCTTTAGTTTCAAATATTTTTCAAGGAATATGTACTCGCCGTGGCTCAGGTTGAATTTATCAGCCAGAGAATCTAACTCGTCGCACGGTTCCGGGTTAAACATTTCACCGGTTCCATTTCGGAGCCATTCCTCATTGACATTAAATTCTTTACAAATAAGAGAGATCACCGGAGCCGACGGATTACGTCGTCCACTTTCATATCCAGTAATCGTATTCTGAACAGAACCAATTCTGGTAGCGAACGCTTCCTGCGTCAAATCAAGCGATTTTCTTACTTTTTTTATTCGATCGCCAATGTTCATTTTCTCACCTCCACACCTGAATTATAAGCTAAAAATAGCGCACTGTCAACAAAAAATCGCAAAGGCAACAAAAAAGTATTGACAGATACCGCGCTGACAATATATAATAATCGCAGAGACAACAAAACAACGCACCAAACGGAAGGAGGAAACACCATGGCAAAAGCTAAGAGATACACAGCCGAGCAGCTCAGAGACGCTGAGAAGATGGCAGCAACCCTCGCGAACGTTCCGGAGGAAAAGAGAACCCTCGTCATAATGATGACAAACTCATTCATGGCCGGAATGGAAGCACAGAAAGCCATTGACGATACAGCAGCCAAAGCAGCAGCGCTGGCATAAACACACAACTGAATAAGAAGCGAGAGGAAGCATGACACCTCAATAAAAACTGTCTGGTCTGGCGGAGCCGATGCAATAAATCCGCTCGGCGGATAACCGGAGCCTGCGGCCAACCGTCGTAATTGGGAGAGGTAGCGTGAGCCCAAGTAAAACAATGGCGGCTAGGAGGCAGATGAGAACACCAGGAGAGAGAACATCCGGAGCATGGACTGGTGGGTGCGCAATACACCCGGATGGCGGCGATGAAACAGACCGCACTGCAGGCAACAGCTATACGGCTACCCCACACAAAACTCAGGGAGCAAACAGCAGACAGGTTCTTCTTCAACCCTATGGAGAACCTGTCACAGACTGCCGGGCCCAGCCAAGCCTAGAGAGCAATATAAACAGCTCCGGAAGTCAACTACTAAATTAAAGAATTTATAAGAAGGAAGTGAGTAAGATGCAGAGGTATCAGACAGAGGATGAACGCCGGAAAGCAATGAGAGCTAGGATCAATAAAACAATAAAGAGAGGAAAACGCCGGAAACGAATCATCCGAAGATTGAAGAAGGCAATGCCAGGAATCTGCATCGGAGTACTTATCGCAGGCATAGGAGCCTGGTGCATAGCAGCTCCGCTCCCGGATCCAGACGACTATGAGCCCTACCGATTCCAGGCGGCCAACGGTCAATGGTACACCCAGGAAGAATACGAACAGATGAGCCGAGAAAGAGATGCATACCATCAGCGGGAGCGTGAGGAAGCAGAGAAGGAAGCTCAGATGATCAGAGACTACCAGGAACAGTACCAGAAGGATCAGGAAGCAGAATGGAAGCTCTACCAGGAGCAGACGCGGTCAGGCTTGATTCACAGCATGGACTTTGATGCAGACGATGCATACCTGCTGGAGAAGATCGCAATGGCCGAAGCTGAATCAGAGGACACCGAAGGCAAGGCACTGGTCATGCTGGTAGTCCTGAACCGGGTATGGGATGCAAGATTCCCGGACACGATCGAAGAAGTGATCATGCAGGACGGAGCATTCACACCGGTGAGCAATGGCAGATATGACAAAGTGGAGCCGGATGCCGACTGCGGGAAAGCACTGGAGCTGATCACAGTAGAGCACTGGGATGAAAGCCAAGGAGCCCTCTACTTTGAAAAGGCCAGCGACGAAAGCACCTGGCATAGCAGGAACCTGCAGAAGTTATTCACACACGGAGCGCACACCTTCTACACGGAGAAAGAGTGAGGACAAATGGGAATCAGAATGGAAGTCAAGCTGACGGATGGGTACCAGCAGCGCTTCACAAGTGCGTGCCTGGCTCAGATCGGAAGCAGAAAAGAGGTAACGAAGATTGAAGATGGCAATGAAGGATGGAAAGATCATGCTGATCGAGGTGGACAACACACAGATGGCGATCATAAAATCCTGGAACTCAATGAAGTACGACCGGCGCAAGAACATGATGATCGGAGACTGCAGCAAGGAACTGCTGGACAAGCTCTCCAAAATCGTGAGACTGCCACCGGCCATAGAAACCTACAGACAGCGACTGGATGAAACGCAGCGAGCCGTAGATAAGATGCGAATCGAGAAGGAACCGGAGGCCCTGGTCAAATACCCGGTGCAGGGCAGCCTTTACGAACACCAGGTAAGAGCAGCCAACATGGCGCTCCTGACATTCGGACTCGCGGATCCAAAGGAGGTACTGAAATGAAGGACGCAAGCATGTCGCTCGGAATTTACTTCGAGATAAAGGATGCAGAGTTATACGGCGGAGAAGGAACCACCGGATACGCAGCCACGATCGTGGAGATCTCGATCGAAGGACTGCAGAATGCTGACTTTGAGAAATACGCAAACAGCCAGCTGGAGGCAATGGCCAAGATGGCCAAGGTTCCGAAGGAAAAGGTGCGAATCATATCCAAAGACGAATATGAGGAAAACACCGAGGAAGAATAGGAGGCAACTATGACATACGATGAAATCATCGAACAGCTGGAGATCACCAAGAGCAAAATCAAAGAGATCGCCAGGAACGAATATGGTGGAGAGTCATGGAACGACGACCTGGATGCGCTGACAGAAGCAGCGGACATCGTCGCAGACTACAGCAAAGCAGCAGCCCAGGCATCAGAGATGATCCAGAAGTACGAACAGCCAGCAATGGCGGTCAGACGTGCAGCAGGGCTTTATATCTGCCCGCTTTGCGGCAAGAGAACGCAGGTCGGACACACGCACTGCCACTGGTGCGGAAAGAAGCTCTCCTGGGACAGAGAAGCATACGCAGACAGGGACTACCCACACATGAGTGCGAAGGGAGGCAGGAGACGATGATCATACAGTTAGAGATTCCGAAGGAATTCGCAAAAGACTACGCAAACAATAGATTTGATGACTTCTTCAGGAGAGTCTATGCGGATATTGATAACGAAGGAATGTGCGGCAATTACGAAGGCGAAACAGCTCAGATGATGGCGCGCGCATTCAAAGAATCGAGGTGCCTTGACTATGAGAAAACTCGTTGATGCACCCAGGAAAAAGAAGGTCTGGACCGAAAAAGAGGAAGCCTACCTGCAGGATAAATGGGGCACGGTCTCCATCAAAGGGCTGGCCAAGTCACTCGGCCGATCAGAGAACGCAATCATCGTCAGAGCGCAGAGGCTCGGATGCGGCGCGCACCTGGCCGGAGACACAAGGATATCCCTGAACCAGCTCATGCTTGCGATCTACGGAAAGAACATGCTCGGCTACACCAGCGACAAGCTGATCCGGTACGGACTGCCGGTCAAATGGCACGTAGTGAAGAAGAACCGCTTCAGAGTGATCGACATCGATGCATTCTGGAAATGGGCCGAGGACAACAAGAGCATCCTGGACTTCTCCCGGTTTGAGAAATACAGCCTCGGAGCAGAGCCGGACTGGGTGGATGTGAAGCGCAAGGCGGATTATAAAAAGCTGCAGCTTCATGGCCAGCACAATGCAGCATGGACAAAGACAGAAGACGACAAGCTCCGGTACCTGCTCGGCAAAGGGACGTATACATACAGCGACCTGGCGGCAGAGCTGAGACATTCAGAAGGAGCCATCAAGCGCAGGATCCTGGACCTTGGAATCAATAAGAAGCCGGTGCGGTGCCCCCCCCGAAAATGGACGGAGGACGAGGTGGAAACCTTGTGCCGCATGGTAGACGAAGGCTACGACTTCGCACTGATCGCAGAGAAGCTGAACCGGACAGCGCTGGCCACGCGTGGAAAATACGAGCGGCTGCAGAATCCGGAATATAACAAACGATACAACCGCGGGCAGAATGAGGACTATGAATACCAGGGAATCAGAAGCATAAGCGGAAAAGACATCCTGAAAGACAGAGAGCTGATGGATGGCGCCGACTTCCAGGAGCTGGAGCCGGCAGCAAATAAGTGAAGGAGGAAAGTAAATGGCAGCCAACACAAATAAGGGCTTCGGTCTTTTGTTTGAAATGGGATGCGGCAAAACCAGAACTGCGATCGCCATCGCAGGAGCCGCATATGAAAAAGGCGCGATCCAGAGAGTCCTGGTAATCGCACCAACGTCCGTCGTGTCGGTCTGGCCAAAAGAGATCGCAGAGGTCGCAGACTTCAAAGTGACCTGCAAGGCGCTCCTGGGAACGAAGCAACAGAGGATCCGAATGATTGAAGACCTGCAGGCGTTCCCGTTCAAAGCGCTCAAGGTCGCCGTGATCAACTACGAATCAACCTGGAGAGATGGACTATTTGAGAAGCTCCAGGAATACGACGCTGACCTGATTATATGCGATGAGAGCCAGCGAATCAAGACACACGACGCAGAACAGAGCAAAGCAATACATAAGCTAGGAGACCAGGCGAGGTACAAGCTCATCCTCTCCGGAACGCCGGTACAGAATGATGCCATCGACATCTGGAGTCAGTACCGGTTTCTGGACGCCTCGATCTTCGGCCGGAACTTCTACCAATTCAGAAACCGGTACGCGATCATGGGAGGATTCAACCGGAAGCAGATCGTCGGATACAAGGACCTGGACGGTCTGATCCGAAAAGAGCACTCGATCGCATTCAGAATTACGAAGGAAGAAGCAATCGACCTGCCGGAGCAGACATTCATCAAGAGGAAGGTCCAGCTCGGCAAGAAAGAGAAAGACTTATACAACCAGATCAAGCGAAGCAGCTATGCAGAGCTATCCAACGGAGACAAGATCACGGCCACAACCGTACTGACCAGGCTCCTGAGACTGCAGCAGCTGGCTGGAGGGTTCCTGGTCACAGACGATAGCGACAAGCCGGAGCTCGTCAACACGGCGAAACTGGATGCGCTCCAGGATATCATCGAGGACTACGTACTCGGCGCAGGAAAGAAACTGGTGATCTTCGCAAGGTTTATCCCGGAAGTGACCGCCATCATGAAAATGATAGATAAGACCTTCCAGAAGACAGGAAAGAAGCAGGTGGCCATCTATGGGGCAATTAAGAAAGAAGACCGCGGACCGATCATCAAACAATTTCAGGAAGATCCGGATACCGTGATCATCGTCGGCCAGATCGACACCCTCGGCGTCGGAGTTACCCTGACAGCGGCAGACACATGCGTTTATTATTCAAAGAACTTTAACTACGCGACGTATGAGCAGAGCCTCTCCAGGATCCACCGAATCGGCCAGAGGAACACATGCACATACATCGACCTGGAGACCGAAGGCACCGTGGATGAGATGATCGGCAAGGCGCTGGCCCGAAAAGAGGATATGGCCAAGACAGTCGTGGATGACTGGCGCGCTTATTTTGAATAGGAGGTAGAGAGATGAAACTGAATGACGTATACACAAAGCCGCTGAAAGACGTCGTGGAAGAACTGAACCTCACGGACATGAAGGTTCACACAGACGACAATGGAGAAGTGAGATCCATAGAGCTGAAATATGAGCCGAACAATCGCTTCACGAAAGGAGCTCAGTCATGATCTTAAAAGAAATCGGCCGCAAGATCGTTCAGGCATTCAGATCGGTAAAGGCCGCGGACGAGAAGGTGGCGTCCAGCATAGCAACGTCACTGGATACCATAGCGGAGCGGGCGAGGGAATACGAAAAGAGATTCGAGCCAGAGCCTCCGGAACCGGATCTGCCACAGGAGATCAACGCAGCACCACCGTTCACATTTGAGTTTTATCTGGCCGGAATACCAATAGCGCAAGCGATGGCTGCTGCGGCCGGATGCAGCTCGGATGAAATGGCATCGGCAATTCTAAAAGTTATCGCGCAGAAGCCGGAGCCATTGAGTCACCAGAGCAATAACTGGCGCAAGATGCACGGCCTGCCGATGCATCGAAAACCTGCATCGTTCAGGAGAAGGAGGAAAAACAGTGGAACAGGAAAACAGGATAAATAATCCAAAACCATGGATCGCGCAGCTATTCTGCAGACATCATGGCGAGTGGTTCAGAAAGCAAGAGCCGTTCTTCAACCTGAGCGGCGAGAGACAATACAAAGTCTGCACAAAGTGCGGAAAGAAACTGGATGAAAGATTCGTCCGAAACTTTGACGGAAGCTAAGGAGGTGGCCCGATGGGCGGAAGGGCGTGGAGCCAGGAAGATCTGAACCGGCTCGAAGAATTAACAGAAAAATATCCGCTCGCCACAGTAGCAAGAATTCTGAACCGTTCAGAAAATGCGGTCTTTCTTAAAAGGCAGCGGCTCGGCATTGGTGGATTCATGGCGAACACAGACATGCTGACCAGGAACACCCTCTCGCGGATCCTGGGAGTTGAGAACCGGACAATCCAATACTGGGAGCGCAAAGGACTGAAAAGCGTCCGGAAGAATCCATACGTGATGTACCGGCAGCAGGACATCATCAGATATATGAAAGAGCATCCGGAAGATTGGAATGCGGCCAGAGTAACCGATGACACACTGTTCATGCAGTACCCCTTGTTTAAAGAAAAAAGGAAGAATGACATATCACACAAATACAACTGGACGCAGACCGAAGTAAGCCGGATGAAGATGCTCCGGAAGCAGGGATTCACAATCAGAGAGATCGCAGAAAAGATGGACCGGTCAGAATCAAGTATCAAATACAAACTCTACGGAAGGGAGAAAAGCGATGGCAGAAGTTAAGATCTGGCCGCGAGGCCAAAACGAAACCGGAGGCATCCTGCTGATGCCGATGAAGAAAAACATCCCAAAAGGGCATCCGGAATGGAGCCTGGTAAAATGTCCGATCTGCGGACAGGAATGCTGGAGACCAATATCAAGGCAGGAGCTCCGGCAGAAGAAAATGCAAGCAGCCTGCACAGAGTGCGGACTCAAAATAGAAAGTAGGAGGAATCAACCATGAAACTCACTGAAATGCTCGGCCAGTACGAGGAACTTCTCGACAAGAAGGATCAGCTGGCCAAAGACACCAAGGACAACAATGCAGCCATCGACAAGCTGAAGGCAGAGATCGCAGAAATGATGATCGATGAAGATATCCCGTCCCAGGGATACGGCGACTACGTCTACAGCCTCCAGGATAAGGTCAAATACTCCAAGCGTGGAGAAGCCTACCTGCAGGAACGCGGCCTGGACTTCTTCGAGGTACTCAGAGAACAGGGCCTCGGCGAGCTCATCAAGGAAACCGTCAATGCAGGATCCCTGCAGAGCGCGATGAAAGAGATCAGCGAAGAAAACGACGGAGAGCTGCCGCCGGAGCTGGATGAGGTCGTAAGCAGCTACGAGATGACCGACATTGCCAGACGCAAATCAACCAACAAAGCACTCAAAAGAGCGAAAGGAGAATAACCATGGAACAGTTAGAATTTGATTGTCGCCTCGAATCAGAGCGCGAGCTTGAGGAAAACGTAAACATCGCCTTGGAATTTGCATGCAAGCAGGTCAAGGAAACCAGCAAGTCGAAGGTATCGAATCGCCACGACGGATACGGTATCGCTTCAGAGTTCTATGCTGGCATGAAGCTCGACCAGAAGAAGGTAGATGAGAGCATGAAAGACTTCCTGCGCATCCTTCCGACAGAGGACGATGCCAAAGCGGTCGAAGCAGCCAGCAGCCTGAAGAATGCAGCAACCGGCCTGGTACTCCAGGCGACAAAGCTCGCAGCGCAGGCAGACAGGATCATGCACGACTTATACGAAGAAGTCAGCAGCTACACCACACCGGTGGAAGATTATCTGGAGGGACAGTTCGAGGACGCAGAAGCGGATCCGGAAGCTGAAGCAGAGGAAGAACAGGAGGACGCTGAATAATGGCAGGGCTCACAGTTAATGAGGTAACACGAATCGAGGTATCCGATTCGGAAGGCAATGCAATGCGCCAGGGCGACACAATCGTCCTGAGAATCGATACAGAGGACATCCTCTGCGTCTTTGAAGGCATCAAGAGTGGATACTTCATCACCAAGACATGCGACGACGGAATCGAGAACCGGTACCGCGTAAAGAGCATCAAAAAATCCAAAGTGGTAAAAGCAGCATCACAGGATGCAGAGAATAAGGAGGAATAAGATATGGCAGCAGCAAAGAACGAACTCGCAACAATGGAGAGCTTCAAGATCGTAACCGGCATGGAGGCAATGGATGAGGAACTCAGGGCAGAGCTGGAAGATGAGCTCGACGATCTGGACGATGATGGTGGCATCGACGCCAAGCACATCAAGATCCCATCAGGCGGCGGAAAAGCCTTCGAGGTCGAGACAGATGATCCGGACGATCCGGAGGTCATGAAGGAAGTAACCGGCGTGATCATTTTCACGCACCGCATGAATGCCTACTGGGCGCAGAAATTCGGAGAGGCAGGAGAAGACGGTAACATCAATAAGAGCCCGGACTGCAGCTCCATGGATGGAAAGCAGGGCGTCAACAGAGAAACCGGAGAGATCCGCACCTGCGACACCTGCCCTTATAACCAGTTCGGATCCGACGGAAAAGGTAAGGCCTGCAAAAACATGCGCCGCCTTTACATCATGATGGATAACCGCCCGGACATTTATCTCCTGACAGTGCCACCGACATCCATCAAGGACGTGAACAAAGCACTGAAGAAAATCATGGGACAGCAGCACATCCCATACAGCCGCATGATCGTGACATTCAAGCTGAACGTGGTAGAGAACGCGGACAAAATCAAATACTCCAAGGTAACGCTGGAAAAGACAGGACTGCTGCCAGAAGCTCTTTATAAGACAACCGCAGAACTCCGCAAAGCAATGAAGCAGAGCTATGAGAGTGTAGCGATCACAACAGACGACTACAAGGAAGCAGCACCAATGGAAGCAACTCCGGAGGTCGGCCCTGACGGATTCATGCAGGCAGGCGACATCCAGGACGGAGAGCTGCCATTTGACTAAGCCACAGCGCAGGGCGGTCACCACGGCCGCCTTGCAGAATTGGAGGTAAACGATGGCTAAGAACTTAAAGGAATTTATACAGTGCGGAAGGGATCCCGCATACCTGAAGAACGGAGACATCATCACAGAGGAACTCGCCTGGGAGATCGTCGGCCAGGAAGGATACGCTGACGGATGCCTGGATCAGGAGTTTGAGATCACGCAGAGCCGCATCGTGGAAGACATCATCGGAGGCGAGGGCGTCTATGAAACCATCTACAGAGAGAGCCCGGACCACCCATGGCAATACATCGGACTGTGCGCAGCGGGAAAAGATAAGAACCTCGCGCCGATCCACGCCAAGACAACCTACGTCTGCAGTAAATACAGAGCAAAAAACGAAGTGGAGCTGCAGCAGCATATCCGGGACGCCGTGGAAGCATGCCAGAAGGTGCACGAAAGAGGAAACATACCAATCGCGCCGCATCTTTACTGGCCAAGGTTCCTGGACGACAACGATCCGCAGGATCGCGACTACGGAATAGCAGCAGGCCTGGAAGCACTGAAGCGCTGCGATGAGATGATCGTAATCATCAGACAGGAAGGTCCGGAAGAAGAATGGATCAGTCAGGGAATGCAGGCTGAAATCGCTGCTGCGGCAAAGATGGGAATAGAGCCGCAGTTCATATACATAGGCAAAGAAAAGAGGTAACACCATGAACACGGCAGAAGTCGATCTCGACCGTTTGGTCGATTATGAAAGAGAATACAGAAGCGTCGTCAAAAGGGCGCAGGTTACCGGAGATCATATGATAGGACTCTGCCCGTTCCATGACGATTCTAAAAACAGCTTCTCAGTAGATCTGAAGACAGGAAGATGGCACTGCTTCAGCGAGGACATCGGCGGCAATTACGTGGACTTTGTGGCCAAGATAAATGGCATCAGCACGAAGGACGCGTACAAGCGCATCATGGAAGACTACCATGTAGAGATGCCGGAAAAGGAAAAACCTGCAGCGTCCCGCCGGAGCTATTCAATGGAGCAGTACGCCTTCGAAAAAAGGCTCCCGGTGGAATTCCTCCGGGACACATGCCACATCAGCAACGACAAAGAAAGAAAAGACCAGACTACATACATGAAGATCCCGTACCTGAAGGAAGACGGAACCGAGGCAACCTACAGAAAGAGGTTCGCGGGTAAGGAATTCAGATGGAGATACGGCAGCAGCGGAAAGATATGCCTCTACGGAGAATGGAGGCTCCCACAGATGAGACAGAGCGGATACGCCTGCCTGGTCGAAGGAGAATCTGACACGCAGAGCATGTGGTACATGGGAATCAGCACCCTCGGAGTACCGGGAGCATCCATGTTCAAGCCGAACATGAGCAACCAGCTCCAGGACTTAAAGTTATACATTCACCAGGAACCGGACCAGGGCGGCGAGACGTTCATGCGGAAAGTCATCCAGGGACTCCGGGACGGTGGATTCATTGGCAAGGTTTACAAATTCAGCTGCAGCACGCTGGGAGGAATCAAGGATCCGAGCGACGTCTTCATCAAATTCGGAAAAGAGGAAGGCGCGGCCAAGATCCAGAAGCTCCTGGAGCGGGCAGAAGAAATAGACCTGTCAGAACCAGACGTGATACCGGAATCCATCAAAGGAGCGCCGGTCAATCTCCGCCAGCCGGAAGGCTGGATCTATTCAGACAAAGGAATCAGCCACATCGATGAGAAGACATACGGACCGGTCATGGTCTGCAGAACACCGATCATCCTGACGCAGCGACTCCGGAGCCTGGAGACCGGAGAAGAAAAAATAGAAATTGCATTCAAGAGAGACGATGAGTGGCACAGAGCAATCTACCCGCGATCAACGATCTTCACAGCCAGAGGCATCACAGTCCTGGCGGACCTTGGATGCACTGTAACATCAGAAAACGCAAAACAGGTCGTCCGGTTTTTATCCGCCCTGGAGGCAGAGAACATCGACATCATCACGAAAGCAGATGCAACGTCCAGCTTCGGATGGCAGCCAGGGAAGCGATTTATCCCAGGACACGACAAAGACATCGTACTCGACATCGATCCATCACAGAAGGGAATGGCCACGGCGTACTGCCAGACCGGATCCTTTGATAAATGGAAAGACACCATGCAACCACACCGGGAGCGTGACAAGTTCCGGTTTATCCTGGCCGCAGCGTTCGCAGCTCCCCTGCTGCGGATCATCAAGCAAAGAATCTTCTTTGTTTACAACTGGGGATCCAGTAAAGGAGGAAAGACTGCCGGATTAAAAGCAGCACTGTCAGCCTGGGGAGATCCGGAACGACTCATGGTAAACTTCAACGCCACCCAGGTCGGCCTGGAAAGAACCGCTGCATTTTACTGCGACCTGCCACTCGGCATCGATGAGAGGCAGCTGGCCGGAAAGAATCAGGAAGGACTGGAGAAGACAATCTACATGATCGCATCCGGTACCGGAAAGATCAGAGGCGCAAAGGGCGGCGGCCTGCAGACGATGAGACAGTGGAGAACCGTAGCCATGGCAACCGGCGAGGAACCGCTCTCAACAGATACATCACAGACCGGTGTCAGTACCCGTGTCCTGGAAATCTACGGCGGACCATTTGAGACAGAGGAACAGGCCAGCCTCATGCACCAGGAGTCAACGCAGAACTTCGGATGGGCGGGCCCGGAATTCATCGAACACGTTCTGAAGGTTTCAGAGAAAAGCATCTGCGACAAATACGATGAGATGCTGCACTACGTAATGAGCATAGCAAAAGGAAAGAGCGGAAGCCATGTGGCCGGAATCAGTGCGGTCGCCCTGACCGATGCCATGATAGATACCTGGTTCTTTGACAGCCAGGATACACCGGAGCCCGAAGCGGATCCGAAAAAGGAAGAAGGGAAAGACGATGAAAAACAGATAACAATCAATCAGGAGTCCTGGGACAGAGCCAAGAGGATGGCAGCATCCATCCTTCAGGAACAGATCGCAGCAGCATCCGGAGACGTAAACGAAAACGCCGTGCAGTTCATCACCGACTGGGTGATCTCCAACAAGGCATACTTCGGAGAGAAAGCCATCGGAACGTGCCTCGGTACCATGAGCGAATCCGGAAACGTGGCGTACATATTCCCATCAACACTGAACCAGGCGCTGACCAAGGCGGGCTACAGTCCAAGGAAGACGCTCAAATACATGGCAGACAACGGACTGATCGCCACGGCAAGCGAGGGATCCGACTCGAAGCAGCGATACTCAGTAAAGCGACGATTCGACGGAAGAAGCTGCAGGTTCGTGGAATTCAAGATCGGACAGTTCAGTGAAAAGGATGACGACATCGAATCTGAAGCTGATAAATACGAGCAGGAATCATTCACGGATTCAGATGGATTCATGAGCATACCGGAAGGCATGGAAGAAGAACTGCCATTCAAATAACAGGTGCAAAAATCGCCTGAAAATGTTCCCACTCAAAAAAGTGGGAACGCGAGTGGGAACGCGAGTGGGAACGCAAGAAACCCAGCAACCGTGCGGCTTTTAATAGATATGTTCCCACTGTTCCCACTAATTCCCACTTATTTATTGTTTCGTGGAAAATTTTACACACGATGCACGAATTTCATGCATCACATGCAAAATTCTATAAAAACATGGTGTGTATTTCAAAAAAGTGGGAACAGTGGGAACACCCAGCGCAACCCGCGTAAAATAAAGGTTTGTCGCGTTCCCACTCACAAAATGCAGAAGTGGGAACAGGAAGGAGTGGGAACGGTGGAATTAGACCTCAAAAAACTAGACCAGGACATCGCAACCCTGCGTAAAAACAGGGAAAACGTGCCACTGGAACTCCTGAAAACCAAATACAAAAAGCCTTATGCAAAATTGAAAGAGGAAATCCGTGCACAATTTGAAATTTACATGAAACACCTCATCATGCTCGGAATTTTGAAAGCCGGTTCAGATTTAACCGGAGCGAAAGCCCAAAGCATGGTCGATCAGATTCAGAAAATCATCGACGAGGAAAAGGCAGCAGGGCACCAGAAAGAAGTCACACATGCAGTATTTGAAGAATTCAACCTGGCAAAAGCAGAGAACCTGGCCTGCGGATATTACACAGACCGAGTCAAGTATGAAGCATACGCACCGTACTGGCTGGAGCATATCCACCAGGAACCGGACGGAAAAGTAACAAGC
>ULXW01040380.1_pt1 | contig 15030 bp, 14 predicted proteins | sample 1961661 | NCBI WGS metagenome assembly ULXW01 (sample SAMEA4835849, study PRJEB28245) | human gut metagenome | biome: gut microbiome; material: fecal sample | place: Denmark | collected 2008 | reverse complement strand
GGGGTTGGAGCCGGAGCAGGCGTCGGTTCCGGGGCCTTTACGGCGCCGGTATTGCCGGTGCTCCCAGTATTCCCGGCATTGCCCGAACCATTGGAATTATTGGAATTGCCGCCGGTGGTGTCGTTCCTGTTCCCATTGCCGGTATTACCGTTTTTGTTGTCCCCGGTCTGCCCGGAAGAATTTTCTGTTTTAGAATCGGTTTTATCCCCGGATTTATCATCGGCCTTATTATCGGTTTTGGAGTCAGTCTTATCCGGCTGCTTCTCCCCGGATTGACCGTCATTCTCGGCGGGTTCCTCATTCTCCTCCGGCAGCACCTCATTCTGCGGGATATGCTCCCAATCCGGCAGCAGGGCCTGTCCGCTTTGCACTGTGGGATAGATGGGCAGGTTCTCGGCGCCGGTGGGGGTGCTGCCGCAGGCAGCCAGCAGCAAAAGGGCAGCAGCGGTGGCCAGCGCGCGGCCGGTTTTCAGCGATATCGGCATGAAGAGCCCCTCCTTTCGGGCGGTTTTTTGTAATAATCTGTCCCTATTATACAGAATAGAATCAGTTTTGTCTACCGGTAGGATATGAACAGAGCGTGAAGAATGGGTGATGGCTCTTCCCCTGCGCGCAAAAAAGAGGCGGAAGTTCGCTTCTTCCGCCCCATTTTTCTTATGCAGTTTACTTTTTGCCGCCCAGCAGGCCGGTAAGGACGCTGCCCAGCAGCTCCGCCGCGTCGTCATTTTGGGCGGTCGATTTCTTCTTGGAAGAAGTGGTTTTCTTAGCGGAGGTAGTTTTCTTACCGCTAGCGGTCTTTTTTGCGGAAGAAGTTGTCTTTTTCCCGCTGGAGGTGGTTTTCTTCCCGGAGGAAGTGGTCTTTTTCCCGCTGGTGGAAGTCCCCAACGCGCTGCCCAGCAGGCTGCCGGCCAGGGAGCTCAGCACATCGCTGCTATCGCTCTTTTTGCTGCTCTTTTTGCCGCTGCCGCCCAGGGCGCTGGTCAGCAGGCCGCCCGCCAGGCTGGTAAGAATGTCGCCGCTGTCGCTCTTACCGGACTTTTTATTGCTGCCGCCCAGCAGGCTGCCAGCCAGCGAGATAAGGGTACTGCCGTCATCCTCGTCATCATCCCCGCCGCCCAAAAGGCTGGTGAGCAGCCCGCCGAGCCCGTCGCTTTGGGTCTTGGTCTTTTTCTTCTGGCTGCCCAGGGCCGCCAGAAGCAGCGGGGCCGCCATGGCCAGGATCTTGGAGGTATCCACCTTGCTGGCGCCGCTCTTTTTGGCAACGGCGTTCCGCACGGTCTCGGTCTCCCCGCCCAAAATTTTGGTAAGGATCTTGGCGCCGTCCTCGGTATCCACATTCTGCAAAAGGCTTGCCAGCCCTTTGCTGCTGGTGTGGTCATCCAGGGCCTTGGCCAGGCTGTTGGCCCCGTCCTCGGTAGAGGCATTCTGCGCCATGGCACCTACCAAAGCCGGCAGCGCGTTGGCCAGGACATTCTGGGTGTCCTTTTCACTGGTGCCGGTTTGGCCCGCTATGGAGGAGATCACACTGCCGGAAAGCAGATCAGTCAAATTCATCTGTCCGCGCCCCTTTCCTTATTCCTGCTCCAATGCGCAGAAATCGCAGGGATCGGTGCGGTTGGCCTCAAAGGCCTCCTCGATGGTGCCCTGGTAGATGGTCGCCGAATTCTGCAGGGTGCGGCAATCGGGGTCAAGGTGATAGCTTTTGCCGAAACGGGTCCAGTAGACGGAACCGGTACCCACCGCCTGCTGGGCTTCGGCCAGCTCCTCGGCGGAAACAGGGTTAAAGTCGATGGAGAACAGCGAAGCCAGCACCAGGGCAATGGCTGCCACTACGGTCACGATCTTCTTGGTCTTGCCATCCAGGTCCTTATTGGCCAGCAGCAGGATGACAATGGGCAAGAAACAAATAACGGAGGCGATCAGCCCCATGTTGTTCCACAGGAAGAACTTCACGCTGCTCTGCTTGCTGGCGGGGTCCAGCCGGTTGGCCTTTTTCCACAGCTGGCTGCCGATGATGACAAGGATAAGATCGATGACCAGTGCGCCGATGAGCCAGTACATTTTCTGCTCCTCGGGGATGTACCAGGTGCCATTGAGCATCAGAATGGCGCATACCTCGGCGGCCAGGGCCAGCACCCACAGGATGACAGCGGCTACACGCTTGCCGGTGGCGCTTTTCTTATTGGTGGCGGTGACGACTGCGGGGCGCTTGCCGGTTTTGCCGGTGGAAGCCTCCACAAACTCACGCTCGACCTTCTTTTTTTCTGCCAAATTGGGTCACTCCTTTTCTATCACAAAAAATCGGGCGAAATGCCGATTTCATTGTACCAAGCATGAGGCAGATGCGCAAGGGCTTTTTTGTGGAGAAAGGACAACCGCCGGAGGCAGCCCCCGGCGGTGCGGATTATTCTTCTTCGCGGCGCCGCAGCAGTACCAGGGCAAGCGCAAGGGCACGCGGCGGAGAATTTCATTGCGCGGGTTTGGCTAATTTGGCTGTACTTAAGCAAAAAGAACGCCCGCGGCCTGCACTGGGCATAGCCGCGGGTGTGGGGATGGGGAAAGTTACTTGGCGGAATGGCCGCTCTCGTAGCTTTCGATCATGCGCTTCACCATCTCGCCGCCGATGGAACCGGCCTGACGGGCGGAGATATCGCCGTTGTAGCCCTGCTTGAGGTTAACGCCGACGGTGTTGGCAGCTTCCTGCTTCATCTGGTTCAGTGCTTCCTTGGCTTTCTTGTTAGACATGGTTTATTCCTCTCTTTCTTAATTTGGCGTTTGCAATGTGTATTGTGTGCGCCAGCAGGCGGTATATTAGAGGAACTTTTCTCCAAGCAAAAAATAAACGGCATTTTTTTACGATAGGGCTTGACTTTTTCGGCAGAACCGCTATAATTATTCATGTTGCTATTGCCCGATTGTGTAAAGGTAGCACGACAGACTCTGACTCTGTTTGTCTGGGTTCGAATCCTAGTCGGGCAACCACAAAGACCCTCGCCGTTTAAGATAGCAGCGAGGGTTTTTCTAACGGGATGTGGCTCAGCTTGGTAGAGCGCTGCGTTCGGGACGCAGAGGTCGCAGGTTCAAATCCTGTCATCCCGACCATGCGGAGTGTCCTTATAGGATCTGAGTATCCTGTAACGGGCACTCCGCATTTTTTATTTCCAATCTTATACCGCAACCTCTGCCGGGGCGTAGCTGACAGCTACGCCCTTTCTCGTTTCCATGATGATGTCAGCCTCCGGGATCTTCTTGCGGTCAGGCACTTCAAAGGCACCAATACAGTTATAGTGAATAACAATCCGCTGATTGGTGACGCCGTCCCGTTTTTCCGCATGGTACACGTCGATATGGTCAATCAGCTCGGACACCATACGCTGGGTAATTTTCGTAACATGAGTATAGCGCCGTACCATTTGCAGATAGTCCTCCATATCCATCTGCTGTCCTTCGGCCTTTTTCAGTTCCAGCCGCAAGGCTTTGATCTTTGCGCTGATCTCGCCCTGCTCCTGCTCGTATCGCTTTGACATCCTGGCAAACCGGGCATCGTCAATCTTTCCTGCCACATTATCCTCATATAGCCTTTCAAAGAGCATATCCAATTCCTTGTCACGGGTCAGTAGCGCATTTAATTCCCGTTGTTTCCGCGCCCGGTCATTTTCAGCGACCTTTGCGGAACGGCCAAGCATGGTTTTTACGAAGTCGTGTTCGTACTCGTTGGCAAAGGCGGCCAGACGGTTGACCTCATACAGCACCACCTGCTCCAGAAAATCCAGACGGATGTAATGTGTTGCCGAGCATTTCCGCAAACCGGAATTGTGGTTTTGACAGCTGAAATACTTGATGTCGTGGTTTTTCTGGTTGAAGTGGAAGTTGAGATTGCCACCGCACTCGGGGCATTTCAGCCGCCCGGAGAACACGCTTGGCTCTTGGGTAACGGTGGGTTTCTTGCGGCGGGTTCCTTTCTGCATGGTCTGCACTTTTTCCCATGCGGCCCGGTCAATGATCGGCTCATGGACATTGAGAAAGATAGCTCGGTTTTCCTCCGGGTTTTCAATGCGCCGTTTCATTTTGTAGGATTTGGAATAGCTCTTGAAGTTAATGACATCTCCGCAGTATTCCTGCAAGGTGAGAATTTTCTTGATGGTGGTATGTCCCCATTTGGTAGGCTCCAGCGTGCTTTTGGAGCCACTGCGGTTGACGCCCTTGCTCCGCCAATAGTAGGTGGGATTGACGATGCCATCAACTCCCAAAGCGTTTGCAATTTCCGCCAATCCATACCCCTCTAACGCCATGTCATAGATACGCCGTACCACATCAGCGGCCTCCGGGTCAATCACCCAAAAGCGGGAATCATCCGGGTTTTTGATATAGCCATAGGGCGGCTGGGACAGTGGAATACCAGCGTTGCCTTTCATCTTGTTGACGATTTTCCGCTTCTTCGAGATGTCCTTGGCATACCATTCATTCATAATATTGCGGAACGGGGTAAACTCGTTGTCTCCCTCGTCACTGTCCACACCGTCAGATACGGCGATTAACCGCACATCATGTTCCGGGAAAAATTCTTCCGTCAGCTTGCCGACCTCGATGTAGTTGCGTCCCAGCCGGGACAGGTCTTTGACAAACACAGCGGAGATATACCCGGCTTCAATAGCGGTTATCATTTTCTGAAATCCGGGCCGCTTCATAGTAGTGCCCGTGATCCCATCATCCACGAAAAACAAGGTATCTGCATAACCTTTTTCTCTTGCTGCCTTTTGGAGTATCTTCTTCTGATTTTGGATACTGTTGGACTCGGTGTCCATGTTATCGTCGCGGCTCAGCCGGCAATAGAGGGCGGCGGTGCCAAAATTGTGATTACCCGACAGTTTCAAAATGTCCTCCTTCCACGGGTGTCGGACAATCAGTATTTCCAAGTATATTGTACCCCCGACTGCCGCTCGTGTTAAGGATGTCGCCGTTTTCCAAATCCGCCAGCATGAGTTTTAGGAGAATGTCCTCCATCGTTTCTCCCGACCTTTTGTCCTTATAGACCGGGGTAACGATGAAATGAATTTTGCCCACTTGATAGGTGTACTGCTCCGGCATTACGCCTCCTTTCGCATAGATAAAACCAAGGGACGGCGACGCAGCGCCGCCCCTTGGCCCTTCCCTGAGAGGGGGACTTCGGGACAACTTGTCCCAAAGTTCACCCCTCATATACCAAGGACAGAAAACAGGCAAAACCGGGGGTATATTACCAATTTTCTTTCAGATACTCTTTCATGCTCTCAAGGCCCCGCAGGACGGAGCCTCGCACTGAGCCGCTATGTACGCCCTCGGCTCGTCCAACCTCGGAAAAGCGTTTACCGTCAATGACACACGCCTCCACACGGCGGCCCTGCGTTTCGGGCAAAGTGTTCAGCGCGTTCCAGAGGTAGAAAAACCGTTCCTGCCGCAACACCAGCTCTTCCGGGGACGGCTCATGCAGACAAGCCGAATATTCAATGCCGTCATCGCAGTCCAGCGAATACTGCGCCTTGTTGCGGGCAACACGGCGGCGGTAGGCGGCCTCATACTGCTTGTCGGCCTTCAGTTCTTCCGCTACTTCGTCGGAAATCTCAACATATTCATCGTGGGTGTACCAAGCGTAAAAGTCCTTCAAATTGATCGTAGTCATTATATTTTCCTCCGTTCAGATTTTTGTGGTGGGTTGATAAGCGATTTGAACGGAGGTGCGGCGGGGATCGGCAGCCGGGGCCGCCCTTACCGACCTTGGGACAAGTTGTCCCAAAGTCGGCATAGAAAAACGCGCTTGCATGGCGCAGAGCCACACAAGCGCGTGAAATGATATATTCATTTACATACTGGCAGATTTCATATCCAAGGCCGGACTTGCCCGGAGGGGGAGCTACGCTTTTTTTAGCAGGTGAAGATCATGCGTACAATAAAAAAGCAAAATGAACACAACGATCCCTCCTTGGAAACCGCCGTGTCCTTAAAAAAGGGCGACTTTAATACACCCCCCGTAAATCCATTTTTTCAAAAGGAAAACGGCGGCTTGAAATGCAATATTTCAAAGCCGCCGTCATCTTTGCAAAGCCGGACGGCTTCTGCTCAGGTGTTATTCGACATTCTCAATCGATTCGACAATGTTCATTTTTGCAATAGCGCGCAGCGGGATCGCCGTTGCCAGCAGGCAGGCCGCAATAGAAACCACAGCAGCCTCTATAATCGCCATAACGGGAACTGCGACAAGCTGCAAGGCGTCCGTCCTTGCTGCCCCGACAAAGATACAGCAGACATAACCCAGCACTGCACCAATCACAGACGCAAAGATACCGTAATAGGCACCCTCCCACAGAAATGTTTTATAAAGGCTTGCGGCGCTCATTCCAATAGCCCGCTGCATACCAATCTCGCCTACACGGGTATGGATGTTGCTGTAAACGGTATTGATGATATTCAAAACACCGATGACACCAATGAAGGCAATCAGTACCCAGCACAGCATCTTGATTTGTGCAAAGCTCTCCGCCATTTCGTCGCTGCTTTGGCGGTAAGAGAGCCAGTGCGTTCCCGGCTGTTCGCTACACCAGTTGTCCAGCCAACTTTCAAAGGCATCTGCATCGGCATTTTCTTTGAGCATTGGGTAGATTTCCGAATAGCTGTCATCTCCAAGCAGATAGCTATATAGCTCACCGTTTACAATGATCTGGACACCATTTGTAAATCCAGCATTGTTGATAATAACAGGGGTATCAGTAAGTCCTACCACGCGGACTGTTTTATCGCCCAGCCGGATCGTGTCGCCAACGGCAAGGCTTGTCTGCTGTATGCTCGTATCTCCATACGAAAAAGCAATGGGATTTTGAATCAGGCAGCCCGTTCCTTCATTCAACGCTTGCTTATCCTCTTCAGATAAATCAGGGGCATAGGTCCGCAGCCGCCCTTCATCAACGCTTGCGAGCTGCAAGGTTTCATGGCTCTGCACGGACAAATCCGTTTCAAAGGGCAGCAAATCTCCGGCTCCCGGCATAAACACGTAAAGCTGGGTAGTGGAAATAGTCTCTACCGCATCATTTGCTTCCAGCGTTTTCACGGCTTCTGCCGGAATGCCGACGGTTTCATTTGTGATCGCATAGTCGCCGGAATACATATCCTGCACGGAGCTGCTGGCATCGAGCAACCCGGTAAAGCTCTGTAAGGCGGCAAAAACGGTAATACTCATAACCAGGGACAAGATTGTAACAACTGTCCTGCCTCGTCCGCGTTTCAGGCTGAGCCGTGCGTAGTAGGCATCAAAATTGCGGATGGTGCGATTTTTCTTTACCCGGCGCCTGATCTTCACTGTTTGTCCGGACATCGCAACCGTGGGAGAAACGCGGGAGGCATACCGGGCAGCGGGAAAAGCAGCCAATATTGCAAAGATCAGCGTGACCGCAACACTGGCAAGGAGCATCGGCAGCTTTACCGAGCTGGCCGCACTGATGGCATCATTCAATTCGGAAGTGCTATTTGCCATGAATATTTCGGGATTGAGAACGCCAGTTGCTGCGATCAACGCCCCTTTTGCCGACAGAGTACCAATCAGCAGCCCAACAGGAAGCCCAGCTCCGCAAAGGATCAAGAGTTGTACGGACACCAAGCGATAAATCTGTCCCCGCTGTCCACCGATGGCGCGAAGCGTTCCATATTCCTTGATACGCTTTGTGATGGAGATTTTCAGAATATTATAGATCACCAGCCCGGCCGCAAGCAAAACCAATACGCCTACCAAGATACAAGCTACCGTCATAAAGGAAAAACCTGCGTCAGTGCTGCTATCCTCGTCTGCATCATAGGCAATACCGAGTGCGTGAAGCAGAACCCAGTTGTACTGGATATACCGATCATCTTCCTGCAATTTTGCCGCAAGATCACAGACAATGCTCTGAAAATCCTGTTTGCTGTGGGTTTTGAAATCGGTGGAATAGAGCAGATATTCGTCCGGTAATACACTTTCTGCTGTTCCATTTCCGACAATTCCAACAACCGTACCAGTTGCATAGCCGAGGTAACTATTCTCCAAAATGCCTGTCAGGGTAAAGTCAGCGACATATTCGACCTCCGGCAATGATCCGTCCATGACATATACGCTCAAATCCAAAGAAATGGTGTCCCCAATCGCAGCATCCAAGCCGAGATAGTGCAGCGCATCTTCCGACAAGGCCACTTCATTTGCTTTTTTCGGCAAACGACCCTCTTTTATCTCGCTGATTGCCGGGTACATTGCCAAAGCATTGTCGTGATACTCCCGGAGATACAAGGTCAAGCTGCTGTTGCCAAGTGTTGTGCTGCCGACAAAGATGATGTCGCCTACGTCATACAGGCGATCATCCTCATGGAGCTTTTGCGTCTGTTCCCGGCCGAGTTGATGAAAAGTTACATAGCGGTTTCCGTTCAGTCCCGCAGCCTGCTGGACACGCATAGATTGCAATATGCCGATGGATTGACCGATCACAGTGGTCATAATCGTTGACGTAATAACGGCAATCAGGATTAAAACCGCCGTAATTTTCTGTGCCTTCAGTTCTTTCCAAGCAAGTGCCAGATAGGATTTCATTTCACAGTCACCTCCGAAAGCACCCCGTCGATGATGGTAAAACGGCGCTCTGCCATCTCTGCAATGTCAGGATCGTGGGTAATGACAATGAGGGTTTTATTCATCTTCGCCCGAAGATCACAGAGCATTTCCATAACCTCACTGCCGCTTTTGGTATCAAGATTTCCTGTCGGCTCGTCGGCGAAGATGATGTCTGGCTTTGCGATCAGAGCGCGGGCGATTGCCACGCGCTGCTGCTGCCCGCCGGACAGTTCATGGGGCAGATGGTTCAAACGGCTGTCGATCCCTAAAAAGGCTGCGATCTCCTGTAAATAGGCATTGTCCGGCTGGCGCTTGTCGAGAAGCAGCGGCATGATGATATTCTCCTGCGCTGTCAGCACCGGGAGCAGATTGAATTGCTGGAAGATGAAGCCGATCTTTTGGCGGCGGAACGCCGATAACTCCTTGTCACTGCCGTGATGGATGTCGGTATCGCCATACAACACCTTGCCGGAAGTTGGCGTGTCCAATCCGCTGATGATGTGAAGCAGCGTACTTTTGCCACTGCCTGACGGCCCCATAATGGAGATGAAGTCACCGGAGTGGATTGTCATATTTGCATGGCACAGCGCAACGACTTTGTTCTCGCCTGTACCGTAGATTTTGGAAACATCGTTTACTTGAATATCCATGAAAAAACTCTCCTTATCGGTTTGATAAGGAGAGTATAAAAGGCAAATCTCAAAAAACGCTCAAGAGTTATGAGATTTTCAAAATAGCGGAGGCAACAGCCCCGATATCGGTATTTGCGATTTTCAACGTACCGCCGTGTTTGCGGCAAAGAAGATCGCAGATATAAAGTCCCATGCCCAAATGCTCCGCTTCTTCCGTACCTTTGCGGAACGGCTGGATGCCGTTTTTCAAAAGCTCCGCCGGAAACCCGTCGCCATCATCCGCAATTTCCAGTTTCAGATTTTCGCCCTCTATGGAGAGTTCTACCGAAACATTCTCTTTTGCAAATCGGAGAGCATTTGTTGTAAGGTTCTCAGCAACTTGAAACAACATCCCTTTATCCAGTGTGACAGTGCCGCCTGCGGATAGACCGTGAAAGTAAAGCTGCTTTCCATGATCGGCTGCGGAAAAGCCAAGGGCTTTTTCCAAATCGGCGCTCAGCGCAGCGGTGTCAAAAGTCACTTTTTCCGGCTGCACCTGCTCCAACCGTTGAACCTTGCTCATAGTTTCCACATAGCGTTCGATGCGCCCTGTATAGGCTTCCATGCGCTCAAGATTATCCATGAGCTGCGGCGTATTGCCGCTATCTGCACACTGTTTTGCCATTTTTGCCGAGCCTTTTAAGACCGTTATCGGGTTTCGGAGATCGTGGGAGAACGCGGCGTTCAGCCGTTTCCGTTCCTCAGTTTGCCGCCACAGCTCGCGGTTGCTGTTCAATAGCGATTGCCGCATGGTTTCAAATGCAACACAGAGCTGTCCCAGTTCGTCCCCAGACACGGATGGAATGGTAAAGTCCAAATCATTCTCCATCATGCGGTTTGCTCCATCCATGAGAATAGCAAGCGGCTCTTTCAGTTTCCAGCGATAGAACAGCGATGCAGTTAATATCAAAGCGACAATGAAGAATAGAATCGGTAAGCAAAATTGTAAAACCGCCAGCACATTCCCGGCTACGGCTGTTCCGGCTGTTGGCTCTGGAAATTCTGTTTTTGTAATGATGGCATCTGCGCCGACAACAATTTGGACGCCGGATGGGTCAAGTGTCGCGCTTAATTTTGTGCAGCCCCAAAAGACGACAGCGGAGAGGATCACTGCCAGCAATAGGTTCACGAACGTCAGAGTAAACAAGGACTTTTTCAGGCTCATGTTTTTTATCCATTCCATTTGTAGCCCACCCCCCAAACTGTTTCAATATAGCTGTGACGCGACAAGGCAGCAAACTTGTTTCGTATTTTTCGGATATGCTCCATGACCGTATCACTGTTACCATCGCTGTCCAGCCCCCACACAAGTTCATAAATCCGCTCCCGGTCAAAGACCTGTCCCGCATTGGCGGAAAGAAGCTCCACAATATCAAACTCTTTCCGCGATAAGCCGATTCTTTCGCCGTTTATGGATACCTCGCGCTTGGAATAGTCGATCACCATATCAGAGAAAAAGCGAAGTGTTGATTGCTCCTGCTTTCTGTTTTCCCGCCGCAGGTGGGCAGCTACTCTGGCTCCCAATTCGTCAATATCAAAGGGTTTTATGATATAATCGTCCGCTCCTGCCTGAAATCCGTTGATTTTATCGGCGGTTTCGATCCGTGCAGTCAGAAACAGGATCGGGCAAGAAATATAGTCACGGATCTTCTTGCAGACAGTCAGGCCGTCCATACCGGGCATATTAATGTCCAGCAAGATGATGTCTGGCTGGTGTACGGCTTGTCTAAGTGCCTCGGCCCCATTATAGGCAGTCAACACTTGATAGCCGGACATTTCAAAATAGCTCTTCATCATGGCGACAACACCTTTTTCATCGTCCACCAGCAATATCTTTTTCACGAGTGGGCCTCCTTTCCTCGCGTACTGAAAAGTATCTCATATAAATCTCAAGATTTTCTCAAATCATTATACTCCACGCCAAAAATATTGGCAATTTTGTCGTAACGGGCATCTCCTGATTATGGCATTTTCGGGGTCGTTCACTAACGGCAAGCAGGGCAAGTGTGGCCACACTTGCTATTTTTGCATCCCGTAGGGCTGCAAAAACGCTTGTTGGGGAGCCTCCCCAAACCCGGCGACTTCGGGACAGGTTGTCCCGAAGTCGTGGCGTGCTGCGCCCTCTGTCTGCGGCCCGACGCTAACGCGCTGGGCCTTAACTTTGTGACAAAGTATCCCAAAGAGAAAAACCGGGGGACGGCACAAACCGTTCCCCGGTGCGTCAGATGTGGAAAGCATTTTGCAAAAAACATGAGAACAAGGAAATCGGATTGCCTACTCCTAAAGTGCATCTGTAAGCCCTTGAGAATAGGGCAGTTTTAATGACGAATTTTCCACACGCCGCCTCCGCTTTCCCGCTGTTAGTAGGTTGAGAGTGTTAGCAGTATTTCGGGAAATTGAGGGTGGGTAAGGAAATCATATTACCACCACCAAAACCGTTGCCGGAAATCCTTGCAAACAGGGCCTTTTTTCAGTCCAAATGTCAACACATCAGTTCTGCTTTTTAAGGCGTTCCTGATAACAGAAAACGCAAGCAATCTCCCGCCAATAAGGACACCCCGCACAAGGCGTTCCTTCCGGTGCCTTCTGCGGAGCGGGTATATCTTTATGCGGAATCTCTTTCATCATGCGCTCATAGGGACTGTTGGTAAAGTTCATAAGTAAACCTCCGTTGATGTTCAACCCAATCCCCCGCCCTTTCCCAGTCATGGGAAAGGATGCGGCTCTGGAGGATATACCCCCGCCGCGCCGCCGGGAAATAGAACAGCCGGTGCCGCCAATCAAGGGCAAGCCACCGCAAAAGCGGCGGTGCTGTGCACCCTTGACAGACAGCTCCCGGCTGTTCTGAACGATATGCGGCGACGGGGGATATACCACCAGAGCCATGTCTGGGGGAAGCGGTATGGGACAATTTGTCCCGAAGTTTGAAAAGGATTCTTACCAAATTGCTCAGATTACTACCATGAGAAAAACTGGTTGAAAAAAGACAAATCATGAGTTATAATGTAATAAAATCATGATTAAGGAGTGAAAAATGTGGCTGACAAGCAAATTTATCCGATGATATCTGAAAAAAGCTGGTGGCAGCTTCGCAACCAGTTTAAGAAAACTATCCCCTCTATTGTTAATGTGAGTTATTTGAAATCGTTGCTTAGTTTGAATTCTGATCAATCTGCGCGGAACATTTTAGCTCCTCTTAGACAAATGGGGATAATTGATGCGGACGGAAAACCGCAACCGCGGGCAACTGACTGGAGAAGTGATGCTAAATACCCAGATGTATGTTCCGCTATTATTGCTGAAATCTATCCTCAAGAGCTGCTCGATCTTTTTCCTGATACGCAAGTTGACAATGCAACTGCGAAATCTTGGTTTATGGACACCTGCTCTTTAGGAGACAACGCCGCTGGCAAGATTACCTCGACCTTTTCTATGCTGAAAAGCGGTCAAATTAAAGCAGACGCTGATGTTACAAAGACCACGACAGCCCCCAAAAAAGCCAAGACAAATAAGCCGCAGAAAAGTGTTTTGGCTGATAATGGTGCCAATCCTGTTTCTGCACCCCCTATGCCAGCCGTTGATGCAAATGCTCCCATTATGCCTACTGTTGCCGCTTCTCCTACCCCGTCGGTACACATTGATTTGCAAATTCATATTTCGCCCGATGCATCTCCTGATCAAATCGACAGTATTTTTGCCAGTATGGCTAAACATCTTTACGGTAGATCTTAATGGACAAGACTATTTTTTTGAAAGTCAAAAGGCTCCAAAAGGACATTGATGCTTCTTCTGGGGTACTACCACGAAAAGATGTAGAAAAGCAACTACCAGTTGATGCTTTTGATCAACTGGTAACAGATAAGGCACTCCGAAAAACGGTAGAGAAACTATACCGAGATGGCCACCATGCTCGCGCTGTTGAGGAAGCATATAAGTTTATTGATAACTTGGTCAAAAAAACAGCAAAACAAGGTGACACAAATCTAACCGGTTCCAAACTGATGACAGCGGTCTTTAATGGGAATACTCCCATATTAAAGATTAACGCCGGAGAAAGCACTTCAGAACGGGATGAACAGATTGGATATATGCAAATCTTTTCCGGATGTATGACAGGCATACGAAATCCTCGTGCTCATGAGTGTGACTGGGAAGATAGTGAACAACGCGCCTTACAACTTCTCGTTTGGGCAAATCATTTAGTCGAGAGGATACGCTTATCCGAGAAAGCTCAATAGAAATACCAATTGCCGACTACCCAAAACCGTTTTATACTTCTAATTTCGTGAAACCCTATAATTCTACTCGGACCAACGAAAAAGGACGCCTTTTGGCGTCCTTTTTCGTTGGTCGGCCGGGGAACGCATCCTTTTTTGCAGATTAAACACTCCCTGCCCTGATCAAACGCGAAAGACAACCCTGACGGTTTCCTTTCACACTTTCTTTCCCTCCGGATGGGACAGTTTGCGCAGGTAAACCCCGGGCGTCTTTTTTATTTGGTCGGCCGGGGAGCGTCTCCTTTATTGCATATCAAACACCCCCTGCCCTAATTGAACGCAAAAAGGCCTCGGTTGACTTTGCTCCTCCCCTGCACTATACTATATCTAAAGCTGAACTCAACTTCACCTATTATCAAAATGGAGGGAATGCACATGGATTACAGTATCGGGCAGGTCTCCCGCATGACCGGGCTGCCGGTTTCCACCCTGCGCTACTACGATAAAGAAGGGCTGTTCCCCGGCATGGAGCGCACCTCCGGCATCCGGCGCTTTACCGATGGCGAGCTGGAGCGCCTGAATGTCATCGAATGTCTAAAGCGTTCCGGGCTGGAGATCCGGGATATCCGGCAATTTATGCAGTGGTGCACCCAGGGCAGCGCCACCTATCCCCAGCGTCAGGAGCTGTTCCAGCGGCAGCTGGCCACCGCCAAAGCCCAGATGCGCCGCATGGAAAAAACCATGGCCATGCTGCGCTTTAAGTGCTGGTACTACGAGCAGGCCATGCTGGATGGCAACGAGGAGCGTTTGCACGCCATGCTGCCGGACCACCTGCCCGCCGATATTCAAAAGCTGTACGACCTGGCGCATAGCTAAAAAGCCATGCTTTTTAGCTATGTGCCGGGGAGCACAAAATCCGCATAAATTGGGCAGTCCATGCCCTAATTAAACGCGCAGGGGGAACCGCCATGGTTTCCCCTCCACACATCCCTCTCCTTACCATCATACTACCACTTAATGTGATACTTTGGACTAAAAAGCTGCGCTTTTTAACCACGCAGCAAGAAAAACATAACCATTATACAAAGCAAAGGACCCAAAGCCGACATCTCTGCCGCTTCGGGTCCTTTTTCATGTTCCATCGCTCTATTGTTTGTTAAATTATGATATTGCTGTTTCCTTCCCTGCCGCCAGCAGGCGTTCCAGCCACTCCACCAGCGCAAAGGAAAGCCGGTATTCCGGACCTTCCGCCAGCTTTTCTATCCGCTCCAGCTCAGGGCCTTCCGCCGCCGTGCCAATGCACAGCTGCGGGAACAGCACACACCACCAGTTATGGCCCTCTGCCGCTCCCAGCTCAATGCGCACCGCGTCATAGTACCCCGCCGGCAGAATGGTGCCATCATATTCCCGGGTCTCAAAGTACATATTCACCAGCGCCACCCGCACAGCATCGGTACTGCCGGCCTGCGCCAGAGCCTCCTCCGCCACCGCTTTCATTTTGGGCAGCAGCTCCTCTGCCCGTGCCATCGTTTCCGTT
>ULXW01000751.1_pt1 | contig 15551 bp, 10 predicted proteins | sample 1961661 | NCBI WGS metagenome assembly ULXW01 (sample SAMEA4835849, study PRJEB28245) | human gut metagenome | biome: gut microbiome; material: fecal sample | place: Denmark | collected 2008 | reverse complement strand
CAAACAGATTGGTGATGACCCGCTCGCCGTTGCCGGCAACCGCCAGCAGATTGGTGCCGCCCAGCATGGCGTCAAAATCATTGCCGGGGCCAAATACTTCCGCCAGCAGCCCCTTGGCGCGCTGATCCGCCTGGGCCAGCAGCTGTATGGCATCGGCCCCGGTGGGGCTTTGCGCCTGCACCTGCTGTTCCAGCTCTTGCAGCTGATTTTGCAGGGTGCAAAAACGGCTATAAACATTGGGGTCGCTGGGGTTAAAGCGCAGCACTCCGCCGCCGTGCTCCGGCCCGCCATTGACCGCGTATTCGCGCAGGCCGGTATCAATCGTAAGTTGTTCCATAAAGCCTCCTTTAATGTAACAGAAATCTGTAATCACAATAGCTAAAAAATGGTGAAGCGCTGCTGCACACTTCACGAAGAAAAAAGGTGAACAAGAGAATTTTGGTGTACCCTCTGCCAAGGGAACGCCAAACAAAACTTACAGCGGAAATACCGGAATCCTAGGGTGTATCTGAAAAGTCAAAAATAGCGAAAAACCCATCATTCCAGTATTCTGTAAAATTCTGGACCTTGTGGCTATCATAACGCAATATTACAGAAATGTCAACAATAAAATTCAGAAAACCGAAATTGCGATGGAATACCGGTACCGTAATACTCCACAAAAGCCCGCAAACATAAAAACTCTCCGCCGCACAGTGCAATGTTGTGGGCGGAGGGAGAGCCGTGTTTAGAGTGATTTGCTGCGTTAGAGCGCGGTAGCAAAACAAAAATGATGCAGACAAAAGTAAACGAGAGGAGATAAGCAGACCGGAAACATCCGGCACAACACAACAAAAAAGCTCCAGCGCCTTCTACCCTTATGGCGCTGGAGCGAACTTACTTGATTGGAGTCATAGCCTCATACCCGATTGTATTATTTTTCGGACCGTTTGCACATTTTCATGGCAACCTCATCCTTTAACTTTGATCGAATGTTTTTAAACCTGGTTTTCTTTGTTTTGCAAATCGGAAACGGGTTTCATTCGCTGTTGTTCGATGATTTTGCGTTTGCTTGAAATTTCTGATTCCCTTTGGTTCGTTATTTGCTGCCTGGAAACATTTTGCAAGGAAAACGATTCTTGGTGCATCTGTGGAACGGGGAAGTGAACTTCAATAATTTTGTGCAGGGTACCTGAATTTGATGCCAGAGGTTGATTCCTCTTTGCTCTAGTACATCGGAGTTTCTCCTTTTGGGGGCGGTGCGCTTGCACCAGCCAGATCAGGTGAAGCATTATTTGTTCGGCGGAGTTAGATCTTTCATAACAATCACCGGTGATTCTGGGTTTCTATTTACGCTTTTGCGTACCAGGTTTTGAACCTGTAATTTTCTATTTAGAATCCTGTCGTCAGTTCTTCATCTAATCTATGTAAACGCGGGGAACTTTTTCTGACGGGATTTCCTGAGCACTGCATTTTAAGCAAGCTACGAACCTTGCATCTTAACTTTTATATCTTTTACAGGTAACGACCTGCGGCTGTTAATGAGGTTCGTTTGCTTTCAGCAGGCCCAGGCCCGCCGGTGATGAATGGGATCTTTGAAATTAGCCATTGGACTTGAGCCTCCTTCCTTACGAATCCTGCCGGCTTTGCCATCTTACTTTCAAGTCCTTCGGTAGCCTCCCGGTCCCTGCTTTCCCGGAGTTCTTCAAGTGTTCCCATTTAGACCTCTTACTGGAAGCCTTTGCGAAATCTGCTTGAAGCTGTCGGGAAAACCGCCGTGCCTTGTTCCGATGCTATTGAAAGTGGCTTTTGCTTGGAGCTTTTAGCTCCTTATCTCCGGCTGTTTTCTTTCTGTGACTATACTATACAATACCCTAAGGAATTTGTCTATTCGCAGATATCCCAAACAAAATATGAATTATTCGTGCATGTTATGGATAGATATTGCCTTGACGAATGTGGTATAATAAATATGTTGGGTGTGCAAAAGCGTGGGCCTGTCAGTTGGCAGGCCCACGCTTTTTAGTTTGTATTGAAGAATCGTTAAAGTAATAGAGAAAAGAAGCTAAGGCAACACCGCACAATTCCCGCCTGACGGCTTAAGCACCGCTCCGGCGGCTGCGGCACTTAGAATTATGCGGTATTGCCCTAACTAATTCACATGCTCTCCGGCACCGTAACCTTGAACATGGTCAGCACGTTGTGGATCACGCTGCGCACGGCCAGGCACAGGGCCATGCGGCACTGGCGAACGGCAGGGTCAGCTTCCAGAATGCGGCAGGCATTGTAGAAGCGGTGGAACGCCGTGGCAATGTCGATAACATAACGGGTAATGCGGGCCGGGTCATACTTTTCTGCTGCGGCAGCAATCTCAGCCGGGAAAGCGGAAAGCAGACGCAGCAGAGCCTGCTCGCTGGGGTCAGTCAGCAGGCTGGCATCCAGGGCATCGGCACCCTCAAAGGTCACACCGGCGGCTTCCAGCTTTTTCAGCACGGAGCAGATGCGGGCGTGGGCGTACTGGACATAGTAGACCGGGTTTTCGCTGTCGTTGCGCACAGCCAGGTCAAGGTCGAAATCCAGAGTGGAGGAGCTTTCGCGCTGGTTGAAGAAGAAACGTGCGGAATCAATGGGCACTTCGTCCAGCAGGTCGGTCAGGGTGATGGCCTTGCCGGTACGCTTGCTCATACGCACCGGTTTGCCGTCGCGCATCAGGTTGACCATCTGCATCAGCACAACATCCAACTTGGTGCCGTCCAGGCCAACGGCGTCCATGGCACCCTTCATGCGGGCTACATGGCCGTGATGGTCGGCACCCCAAATGTCGATGGCACGGTCAAAACCGCGCACGGCCAGCTTGTTGTAATGGTAGGCGATGTCGGCGGCAAAATAGGTGGGAATGCCGTTGGCGCGTACCAGAACTTCGTCTTTGGCTTCCTCTTCGCCGTCGGCGTTTTCGTCCTTCTTGCGGTTTACAACGCCGTACTTGGAAGCGTACTGGGCGCTGCGGTACATGATGGCACCGTCCTCGGCCTTGTAGCAGGCACCCTTGTCCATCAAGATTTTGATGACATCATCCACAGCGCCGCTCTTGTGCAGGTCGCTTTCGTGGAACCAGACATCATAGGTGATGCGGTACTTGCCCAGGTCGCGCTGCAGCCCGGCAATGTTCTTGGGCAGGGCATCGGCAATCAGGGCATCTTTCAGCTCTTCAAAGTCCTTATCGACATAGGAATCGCCGTGAATTTCGGCAAACTCTTTGGCACGAGCAATAATGTCAGCGCCCTGGTAGCATTCTTCCGGCAGGGGAACGGCTTCTTCGCCTTTGTACAGCTGCAGGTAGCGGATGGCCAGGCTCTTGCCGAACTTCTGGATCTGGTTGCCTGCATCGTTGATGTAGAACTCGCGGGTCACATCATAACCGGCCCAGTCCAGGCAGGCAGCCAGGCAGTCGCCCAGAGCACCGCCGCGGGCGTTGCCCATGTGCATGGGGCCGGTGGGGTTGGCGGAAACAAATTCAACGTTGTAGCGCTTGCCTGCACCGCCGTCCGTGCGGCCGTATTCCGGCTCAGTGGCAGCAGCCTGCAGCACGCTGGTAAACCAGTGGGCACCCAGGAACAGGTTGATGAAGCCGGGGCCTGCGATCTCTACACGGTCGAACAGGCTACCCTCCAGGTTCAGGTGGTCCACAATGGCCTGTGCAATCTGGCGCGGAGCCTTGTGGAACGCACGGGCACCGGCCATGGCGGCGTTGGATGCAATATCGCCGTTTTTGACATCGGCGGGAATCTCAACAATAAATTCCGGCAGCGGGGCTTCCGGAAGGGAACCGTCCACCACAGCAGCATTCAGCGCGCCGGTCAGCAGCTCACGCGCCGTATCCAGCGCAGCCTTGCGGGGGTTATAGTATTTGTAATTCACGTTGTACCTCCAGTTTGGAAGTTAGGAGGGAGGAGTTAGGAGTTAGGAGTTTAAGGTGCGGCCTGCGCCGCAATTTTGAAAAACAGCCGCACAGCTGATCGTTAAGGCAATACCGCATAATTCTAAGTGCCGATACGGCGAGCGAGGTACGGCAGATGCTAAGCCAAAAGCGCAGATAATACTGGATGTCTTATCGAGCATTTTGGCAACGCAGATGCCGTGCCGCAGCCGCCGGAGCGGTGCTTAAGCCGTCAGGCGGGAATTGTGCGGTACTGCCTTAAAATTTGTGCGCGTCAGCGCACACCAAAAACTCCTAACTCCTACTTCCTAACTCCTAACTAAAAATTTATTCAACTTCAGTTTCCTGCTTTTTCAGCGGCTCTACTGTGATAAGCACGGAATTGCGGCTGATTAAGGTTTCGGCGCCGGAATCCAGCGTGTAGCTGAACTGCAGCTCGCCGCCATCCGGCAGCAGGTTGTGCTCAATCACATCAGCGGCCACGCCAAGGCTGATAGAACCGTACCCGGTTTCGTAATGGCACAGGTGGCGGATGCCTTTTTCAATAATCAGCTGGCTGGATGTTTTGCCAAAGCGGGTCATGCTGACCAGCCGGGCATCCTGGCTGACGCGCACCGTGGTGGTACATCCGGCGTAACCGGTGGCTTCGGTTTCAGCGTACACGATGTAGTAGCTGTTGCCGCGCTGCACAAAGTTGCCGCGGGTCATCAGCTCCACGGTGTCGTTTTCGCCGTTCTGCTCCATGGTGCCTTTGATGGTGATGAGGTAATTTTCTTCAACAGGTTTTGCCATAATAGTTTAATTCCTTAATACGTTTCAATGGCGATCTGTTCCACCGGGCCGCCCGCTTCGCTGCCCATGAACAGCCGCTCCTGCTTGGCAAAGCCGTCCGGGGTATCACTGACAAAAAAGCGGGTGGTGCCGCCGGTGCTGCGCCCGCTGGAAATCCCAAGGTCATCCAGCGCGGTGGCGGTGGCAATGGCGGTCAGCTTGCCGGGGTCAATCAGCGTTACGCTGTCGCCCACAAAATCGCCGATCATTTTTTTCAGCAGCGGGTAGTGGGTGCAGCCAAGGATCAGGGTGTCAATGCCGGAATCCCGCACGGGGGTCAGGTATTCCTCAATCATCAGCTGGGTCACTTTGTCGCCGTTCACATAACCGTTTTCAACCAGCGGTACAAACAGGGGGCAGGCGCGGGCAAAAATCTGAACCCCCGGCACCAGATCTTTCAGCTGGGTGGCATAAGAACCGCTGCGGATGGTGGCCGCTGTGCCGATCACGCCGATGCGTTTGTTTTTGGTGACGGCAGCAGCTGCGCGGGCTGCCGCACCGATCACGCCGGTGTAGGGTACCGGCAGCTGGGCAGCTCCCGCCGAAGGATAGGTGGAAGATACTGTGCCGCAGGCCGCCATAATGAACTTGACATTCTGGGAAAGCAGGAACCGGATATCCTGCTGGGCGTACCGCACGATCACATCGTGCCCGCGGGAACCGTAAGGCACGCGGCCGGTATCGCCAAAATACACAATATCTTCGCCCGGCAGCAGGCGGCGCAGCTGGCGCACGGCGGTCAGCCCGCCAAGGCCGCTGTCAAATACGCCGATGGGACGAGTATCCATCAGTAAGCACCTCGCTTTTTGCTCAGTGCAAGGCCGATGAGCTTATCAACCAGGGCGGCAAAGCTGTAGCCCTCGTTTTCCATCAGCTTGGGGTACATGCTGATGGGGGTAAAGCCCGGCAGGGTGTTCAGCTCATTGCAAAGCACGCGTCCTGTGCCGTGCTCTACAAAGAAATCGCACCGGGCAAGACCAGCGCAGCCCAAAGCCAGGTAAGCGCGGGCGGCCAGCGTTTTGACTTCGTCCAGCTTCTGGTCCGGCAGGTGGGCGGGAATCACCGTCTTGGATATACCGTTTTTATACTTGTCGTCATAGGTATAAAACTCTGCGCCGGTCAAAATCTCGCCGGGGCGGGTGGTGCGCACTTCCTGCGGGTTATCCGGGTTGCCAATGGCGGCACATTCCACTTCCTGCCCATCAATAAACTCTTCAAACACCACTTTGTCATCTTCCCGCAGGGCGGTGTCAATGGCGGTGTTCAGCTCTTCACGGTTGTGGGCCTTGGTGATGCCCACGCTGGAACCCGCATTGGCCGGTTTGACAAAGATCGGGTAGGGCAGGCGGTTTTCCACGCGGGTCAACAGGGTGCTGCGCTGGGTTTCCGCTTCGGCTCGGACGGCGCTGCACCAGTGGCAGTGGGGCACATGATAGGCGTCCATGATGGTATTGGCAACGGCTTTGTCCATGCAGGCAGCGGATGCCAGAACGCCGCAGCCCACATAGGGGATGGCAGCCAGCTCCAGCAGGCCCTGAATCGTGCCGTCCTCGCCGTTTTTGCCGTGCAGGATGGGGGCGACCACATCCACTGGCAGCAGTTCATAGCCGTTGGCGCTGTGCACCAGCAGGCCATGGTCGCTGCGGTCCGGGCTGAGCACGCAGGGCACGCAGGAAGCATCCTGCTCCCAGCTGCCGCTGCGCATGCCCTCGGTAGAGCCGCTGTATTTCAGCCAGCGGCCCTGTTTGGTAATGCCCACCAGAATCACTTCATATCGGTCCGGCATGGTGGCAAGGGCATCCGCCCATGCCGCAGCAGAAACACAGCTGACCTCATGCTCGCTTGAACAGCTGCCAAACAGCAGGGCCACGCGGATCTTGTTTGCTTGTTGTTTCATATTGTCAGGTATGCTCCCTTTTTGTTTTCGGCCGGTTCCGGGGCAGTTTGCCGCCGGAACCTGGCTGTATGGCATAACACTACACTTTAATACTATATCATATTTATGCGGTTTATGCCAGTGGTTGTCCGCTATTTCCGGGATTTTTTGCGCAAAACAAAATCCCCGCAGCCCGCCGGTGCAAAACCGGGGCCGCGGGGGATAAGATACGATACTTTAAGCCGGATTTTCCACAATTTTTAAGGCAACACCGCATAATTCTAAGTGCCGATACGGCGAGCGAGGTGCGGCAGCTGCTAAGCCAAAAGCGCAGATAATACTGGATGTCTTATCGAGCATTTTGGCAACGCAGATGCCGTGCCGCAGCCGCCGGAGCGGTGCTTAAGCCGTCAGGCGGGAATTGTGCGGCATTGCCTTAAGGAACTTGTGGAGAACAAAAGGCTTCGGGAGCAGCGGTTATACGTACTTGGCAATAATGGAGTTCACCGCATCAGGGTCAGCTGCGCTCCAGGTCTGCCAGTTCTGGCCTGCGGCTGCAGCAGCCTGGCCCAGCTCCACCAGCAGGGCGGGGAGCTGCTCTTCATATACGGTGCCGATGGTATCGCCAAAGTGGGCATGGCCCAAAGCATCGGACCCGCCCAGGAAGATGGCAAACGCCGGGGCAGGCTTGCCGCCCGGAACCGCTTTAACCGTGCCCTGGAAGCCGATGGCTGCGGCCTGGTGGCCGGAGCAGCTGGACGTGCAGCCGGAAATGCAGACTTTGGGCAGGGCACCGTCCGGAATGTTAGCCTCCCGCACGGCCTGCACAGCGCGCTGCAAAACGGACTGGCTGTCCCGCACGCCCTGCTGGCAGATGGAAGCGCCGATGCAGGCAATGCTGGTCTCAAACAGCGTTTTGGCACCATCTGCGGTGGCATCCAGCACAGCGGCAGCTTCGTCTGCCGTCAGGTTGATGATGTACAGCGTTTCATTGGGGGCAACGCGGCATTCGCAGCCGGGGATGGTGCTGAGCAGGTTGTCCAGCTGCACCAGCTTTTCCGGGATCAGGCGGCCGCCGATGGGGTGGTACGCCACAGCGTACAGCCCCGGCTGTTTTTGGGCAATGGCGCGCGGGTCATCCAGCGTGCCGGTGCCGGTTTTGGTAATGGCGGCGGGGGTCAGGTGCAGTTTCAGGCTTTCGTCCGCCTTGGCAGCGGCAACGTTCTCCAAAAAGACGCGGCGCAGCTCGTCCGGGCCAAGGGTCTCCTGCATAAAGCGGGTGCGGGCCTTGGCACGGTTCTGGTAATTGCCGTGCTGGCAGAAGGTGGTGATCATGCCGCGGATATAGTACAGCACATCCTCTGCGGGCAGAGATTCTGCCGCCAGAATGCCCATGCGCCAGCCGCCGCCCAGGCCGCCGGCAATGTACAGCTTAAAGGTGCCGTCCGGCTGCGCCACAAAGCCCATATCGCGGAACGCGGTGTGCACACAGTCATCCACGCCGTTGCAGAACGCAACCTTCAGCTTGCGCGGCATGTGGATGTCACGGCAGATGGAAAGCAGATACTCCGTTGCGGCCTCGGCCCAGGGCATAACGTCAAAAGCTTCGCCGGGCTGCACGCCGGTCAGGGGGCTGGCCTGAATGTTGCGGGGGTTATCACCGCCGCCGCCGCGGGTGATAATGCCGCAGGGGATGGCGGCCTCCATGATGGCAGGCACCTCGTCCGGGGTCAAATCGTGCATCTGGATCGCTTCGCAGGTGGTCAGCTTCAGGAATGGCACATGGTACTGCTGAACAGCCTGTGCCATAAAGTGCAGGCGCTCCGGCGTGACCCGGCCGCCCGGCAGGCGCAGCCGCAGCATATGCTTGGCGGCATCGCGCTGGGCATAACTGCCAAACCCGCCGGAAATGCCTTTGTAGTCCTTGCGGGCAATTTCGCCCTGGGCAAAGGAGTGGATCGTGTTGGAAAAGCCGCCGATTTCTTCGCGGTAAGTGTTGAGCCATTGCTGGTCCATGGTTGGAACCCCCATTACATCCTAGATTTTAATTAAAAAAGAATAAAGAATAATGAATAATGGTTGTGTGACGCCTACGGCATCACATTTTAATTAGGTCAACTGCTCTGGAAAAAAGTATTCCGACCAGAGTAGCCAACCTATTTTATTCGCGCCGCCGCGGGCGGCGCACCGACATTATTCTTTATTCATTATTATTTATTATTTTTGATGTACATCACTAAGTATAGTGGATAAAAAAGCAATCTGCAAGAAACTAAGCAAAAATAAAGCCCGGCCCGGCAGACAGCCGGTACCGGGCAGAGCGACAGAAATTATTCGCCAAATACCTTGATGTAGTCAGCCTTGAACTTTTCAATGCCGGCATCGGTCAGCGGGTGATGCAGCATCTGCTCAATGACCTTGTAAGGAACGGTGGCGATATCAGCACCAGCCAGAGCGCAGTCCGTTACATGGATGGGGTTGCGGACGGAAGCGGCAATGATCTGGGTGTCAATGTCAGGGTAGTTCAAGAACATGTCATGAATGGTTTCGATCAGTTCAATGCCGGGCTGGCCAATGTCGTCCAGACGGCCCAGGAACGGGCTGACGTAAGTAGCGCCTGCGCGGGCAGCCAACAGCGCCTGGTTGGCGGAGAACACCAGCGTGCAGTTGGTGGGAATGCCCTTGGCGGACAGTGCCTTGATGGCCTTCAGGCCCTCAGCGGTCATGGGGATCTTGACGACCATGTGCTTGGGGTCCAGGGCATAGATGGCTTCGCCCTCAGCAACCATGGTTTCAGCGTCCACGGTGGTGGCCTTTACTTCGCCAGAAATGGGGCCGTCCACGATGGTGGCGATCTCTGCCAGGGTCTCGGCATAATCGCGGCCTTCCTTGGCGATCAGACTGGGGTTGGTGGTAACACCGGCAATAATGCCCATGTCATTGGCTTTACGGATCTCATCTACATTCGCAGTATCAATAAAAAACTTCATGATTTTGCCTCCTTTTATGTGGCATTTTATTTGTCCTTTGCATTATATCACAATATTCTATAAAATGGAAACATTTTTTAAGGCCTGCGCAAAAGTCCGCAAGGAATGAGAAGGCCCGCGAAAAAAATGAGAAACGCCGCGCTGGTTTCGGCTCCCAGCCCTACTAGACTGCCATAAAAAACACCCCGCAGCAAGAGATTCGCTGCGGGGTGTCTTTATCAATTTGTGCGATGCCCATTAAAGCTTTTCGCCCCGCTCTTTTTCAAAAAGGCGGGAAAAGCGGGAATTATTCGTACAGAGGGAAGCGAGCGGTCAGGCTGGCAACGCGGGCAGCGATGTCGTCTTTCTTGCCTTCAAAGTCAAAGATGCAGTCTGCGATGCAGTCGGCAATCTCTTTCATCTCGGCGGGGCCCATGCCGCGGGTGGTCACAGCAGGGGTGCCAAGGCGGACACCGCTGGTCACAAACGGGCTGCGCTTTTCACCGGGAACGGTGTTCTTGTTGGCAGTAATGTGTACTTCGTCCAGGTTGTGCTCCAGCTCCTTGCCGGTCATCTCGGAATCGGTCAGGTCAACCAGCAGCAGGTGGTTGTCAGTGCCGCCGGAAACCAGCTTCACGCCGCGGGCGGTCAGCTCGTCGGCCATAGCAGCGGCGTTCTCCACAATCTTACGGGCATAATCCTTGAACTCCGGCTTCAGTGCCTCGCCAAAGCAGACAGCCTTTGCAGCAATCACGTGCTCCAGCGGGCCGCCCTGGGTGCCGGGGAAGATGGCGGAGTTGATGCGCTTGATCAGGTAAACGTTGTTGGTCAGGATCAGGCCGCCGCGGGGACCGCGCAGGGTCTTGTGGGTGGTGGTGGTCACAACATCAGCATAGGGCACCGGGTTCTGGTGCATGCCGCCGGCAACCAGGCCGGCAATGTGAGCCATGTCCACCATCAGCATTGCGCCGTAACCGTGGGCGATCTCGGCCAGCTTTTCAAAATCGATAGCGCGCGGGTAAGCGGAAGCACCGGCAACCAGCAGCTTGGGGCGAACCTTGGCAACCTGCTTGGCCAGGGCATCGTAATCAATGCGGCCGTCCTCGGCAGAAACGCCGTAGGAAACAAAGTTGTAGTTCTTGCCGCTCATGTTGGCGGGGGAACCATGGGTCAGATGGCCGCCCTGGGAAAGATCCATGCCCATGACGGTATCGCCCAGGTTGAGCAGGGCAAAGTAAACGGCCAGGTTGGCCTGTGCGCCGGAATGGGGCTGCACGTTGGCATATTTGGCACCAAACAGCTTGCAGGCACGGTCAATCGCAATCTGCTCAACCTGGTCCACAAACTGGCAGCCGCCGTAATAGCGGTGGCCGGGGTAGCCCTCGGCATATTTGTTGGTCAGCACGCTGCCCATGGCAGCCATAACGGCAGGGGAAACAATGTTTTCGCTGGCAATCAGCTCAATGTTTGCCTGCTGGCGGCCCAGCTCACGCTGCATAGCCGCACCCAGCTCCGGGTCATACCCCGAAACAAAACCAATGGTGTCCATCATGTCCTTGTACATAATACTTACTCCTTTCAGTGTTACCCTTATATACTGAAAACGGGGTCCCGCCCCGGGAAAACGAAATTAAGTTAGGAGGTAGTTAGATGCTTCCTTTCGTGGAAAGCACGCCCACAATGCGGTCGTCATGGCGGGTGGCGGCGGAAAGGGCTTTGGCGAATGCTTTGTACATGGCTTCCAGCTTGTGGTGGTCGTTTCCGCCGTACAGCACCTTCAGGTGCAGGTTCATCATGGCGCTGTAGCTGACAGCGTAAAAGAATTCCCGTGCCATCTGCACATCCATGCCGCCGCAGCTCTGCCCGGCAAAGCTGGCATCATAAACAAAGTACGGCCGTCCGCCAAGGTCCACAGCGCACAGGGCCAGCGTTTCGTCCATGGGCAGCATGCAGCTGCCGTAACGCACAATGCCGGCTTTGTCGCCAAGGGCCTCACGGATGGCCGTGCCAAGCGCGATGCCGCAGTCTTCAATTGTGTGGTGACAGTCCACGTTCAGGTCGCCATCACAGTGTAATGTCAAATCAAATAGGCCGTGGCGGGCAAAGCCGTCCAGCATGTGGTCAAAAAAGCCGATGCCGGTGTGCAGGTCGGCTTTTCCGCTGCCGTCCAGGTCCAGGGTGACGGTAATGTTGGTTTCCCGCGTTTTGCGGGTCACGGTAGCAGTGCGGCTCACGGTTGCATCTCCTTTGCATGGTCCGGCCAGTGGGTGCCGGAAACAAAATAATCCGCATATTTGGTCGAAAGTTCTTCCCCCAGCCGCATTACGCCGCCGTACAAATGGCGGGAACACTGCGCCCGGATGGCGGCGGTATCATTGCGGGCAATGGCATCCAGCAGAACATCATGTTCCGCCACAATATCGCCAAAATTGCCAACGGCCACAAGGTCCAGCATGCGGAACCGCGAATAGCTGTTCTGCGAAGTCTGGATCAGCTGCCACAGCTGGTCTTTGCCGGTAGCAAGAAACCAGCTTTCGTGCAGGCGGCTGTCCAGCTCATAAAACATCCGCGGGTCTGGGTGGGGGTGGGCCGCCAGGCGGCGCAAAGCATCGTTGCGGGTTTTCAGCTGGGCCAGCTGTTCGGGGGTGCAGGCAGCGGCAAAGTCTGTCATCACGGCGGACTCCACCGCGTTGCGCAGGTAGATCTGCTGGCTGATGGTGTCAAAATCCAGCTGGGTGACCCGCGTGGATTTGTAGGGGGTGACTTCAATCAGCCCGGCAATGCGCAGCTCCTGCAAAACGCTGCGCACCGGCGTGCGGGAAACCCCGAACTGCTCGCACAATGCGTTTTCCCGCAGGGTGGAGCCGGGCTTTAATTCCAGCAACATGATCTGCTGGTACAGCGTTTGGAAAATGTCATGGCTGGAAAATGCCTGCATGTCTGGGGCCCTCCTTCTCTTTAGTATACTAAAGAATATAGCACCGTTGCCCCCGTCCGTCAACGATACACCCCAACATTTGGATGATTGTCTGATAAGAGTTTACGATTTTGCAACACATTCCGGCACTTTGCGCGCTACAATAATGTTAACAAACCATAAGGTGTACCTGAAAAGTCGAAAATTTAGCCTGTTTCTACAACCACAGCTGGATTTTGCGTTAAAAACCTTGGAATCCATAAAGGATTCCTGCGGCTTTTGCCACGAGGCAATACGGAACAATTCCCGCCCTACGGGCTTAAGCACCGCTCCAGCGGCTACGGTATGCCACCTGCGTTGTAAAAATGCTCGATAATACATCTAGTATTATCTGCGCTTTTTACTTAGCAGCTGACATACCTCGCTCACTGTATCGGAGCTTAGAATTATGCCGTATCGCCTTAAATCCCGCTTGTGTTTGCAGAATAATTGTCATTTTCTTTGCTTTCAGCTACACTCTAAGGCGGAGTTTTGCGCCTTAGCGGTGCTCCCTGTGTGACAAAAGCTGGCGAACCCCTGTATCTGTTGCCGGCTTGTGTGAAAGGACCAAAAGCAACATGGGTAAAATCATCGGAATTGATTTAGGAACAACCAACAGCTGCGTGGCTGTGGTGGAAGGCGGACGCCCAACCGTTATCCCCAATGCCGAAGGCCAGCGCACCACCCCGTCGGTCGTTGCTTTTGCAAAAAGCGGCGAACGCCTTGTGGGCGATCCGGCCAAACGCCAGGCTGTCACCAACGCACCGCGCACCATTGCCAGCGTTAAGCGCAAAATGGGCAGTGATGAGCGCATTCCCATTGACGGCAAGTGCTTCTCCCCGCAGGAGATCAGCGCCATGATCCTGCAAAAGCTGAAAGCGGATGCAGAAGCTTATCTTGGTGAACCGGTGACAGAAGCCGTTATCACCGTACCGGCTTATTTTAACGATGCCCAGCGCCAGGCTACCAAAGATGCCGGGCGCATTGCGGGCCTGAATGTAAAGCGCATTATCAACGAACCTACTGCGGCCGCCCTGGCTTATGGCCTGGATAACGGCAAGACCCAGAAAGTGATGGTGTATGATCTGGGCGGCGGCACGTTCGATGTTTCGCTGATCCAGATCGGGGATGGCATTGTGCAGGTGTTGGCCACCTGCGGTGATAACCATCTGGGCGGCGATGACTTTGATGCTCGTGTGGCTGACTGGCTGGTGCGGAACTTTGCCGCTGAAAACCAGGTGGACCTGACCCGTGATCCCGTTGCCATGCAGCGCGTGCGGGAGGAAGCCGAGAAAGCCAAAAAAGAGCTTTCCGCTGCCACCCATACTGAAATCAACCTGCCGTTCATCACCGTTGGCCCCAACGGCCCGCTGCATTTGCAGGCGGAACTGACCCGCGCCAAGTTTGATGAGCTGACCGCCGACCTGGTGGAGCGCACGGCACTGCCGGTGCGCAACGCCCTGCGGGATGCCCACCTGGCCGCCAACGACCTGGATCAGGTGCTGCTGGTAGGTGGTTCCACCCGCATCCCGGCGGTGCAGGCCAAGGTCATGCGGATGATCGATCTGGAACCGTCCAAAACGCTGAACCCGGACGAGTGTGTAGCCCTTGGCGCTGCGGTGCAGGGCGGACGCCTTGGCGGCGAAGGCCTGGCTGCCGGCGGGCAGGACCTGCTGCTGATGGATGTTACCCCGCTGACCCTTTCGATTGAGACGGTGGGCGGTGTGGCAACCCATCTGATCGACCGCAACTCCACCATTCCCACCCGGTATTCCAAAATCTTTACCACCGCCGCGCCGTTCCAGAGCACAGTTGAAATCAAGGTGCTGCAGGGTGAGCGGGAGTTCGCCAAGGATAATAAGCTCATCGGCAACTTTACCCTCAAGGGCATCAAACGCGCCTGGGCCGGTGTGCCGCAGATCGAAGTGACCTTTGATATTGACGCCAACGGCATTGTGACGGTGAGTGCTCGTGACCTTGGCACCGGTAAACAGCAGAGCATTACCATCACCGGGTCTTCCAACCTGAGCGAGCAGGAGATCCGCCGCGCCATGGACGATGCCGCTGCCTTTGCCGGGCAGGACCAGGAGCGCAAAGCCGCCATCGAGGCCCTGAATGCCGCGGAAGCCGCCATCTACCGCGTCAATTCCGCCCTTGGCAGTAAAGAGGGCAAGGAGCTGGATAAGGACACCAAAAACCGCATTAAAGAAGCAGAAAAGAACCTGGAACGCCTGACCCGCCACAAAAAGCCCGAAAAAATGACCCCCCAGGACACCCAGGCCCTGAACGCCGCCCGCGAAGCCCTGCAAGCTCAGACCAAGGACCTGGTAGCACGGTGGGAGCGACGAGGGAAAGTTAGGAGTTAGGAGTTTTTGGGGCTGCAGGTACCCAAAAATTCTGTCTGAATATTAAAACAAAAATGTAGGGAACGGTCAAGACCGTTCCCTACAATTATTTTATGGGGTTGCGGCAAACTTTCAAACCGCCACTTAACTCCTAACTCCTACCTTCACAGGTAGCTCAGTTCCTCCCGTCTGGTTCCTGCCAGATCGGGGTGATCGAGGACGGCGCCGGCACCGAGGGCAACGCAGTCCAGCGGGGCTTCGGCAATGTGTACCTCAATGCCGGTTTCGTTCTGGATCAGAGTATCCAGCCCGCGCAGCAGGGCACCGCCGCCCGAAAGCATGATGCCGCGGTCAATGATATCGCTGGAAAGCTCCGGCGGAGTGCATTCCAGCGTGTCTTTGATGGCTTCCACAATGCGCATCAGGTTTTCGTTCATTGCCTCGCGCACTTCTTCGGAGCGGATCAGGATATCTTTCGGCAGGCCATCCACCAGGTTACGGCCCTTGATCTCCATTGTGGTTTCGCCATGCTCGGTGTCGGTGGGGTCTGGCGGGCAGGCGGAGCCGATTTCCAGTTTAATCTGCTCAGCAGTGCGTTCGCCCACCAGCAGGTTGTATTTGCGCTTGATAAAGCTGGTAATGCTCTGATCCAGCGCAT
>ULXW01032814.1_pt1 | contig 15810 bp, 16 predicted proteins | sample 1961661 | NCBI WGS metagenome assembly ULXW01 (sample SAMEA4835849, study PRJEB28245) | human gut metagenome | biome: gut microbiome; material: fecal sample | place: Denmark | collected 2008 | reverse complement strand
CGATTGGTTAATCTAAAAACACAAAATTCTTGACATCCCCGTCGGGCGATGCCTTTGCTTCGCAAAGGCCTATCCTCACCGCTCCGCGGATCTCCTTCCAAAGGAAGGAGGATGCATTACGTGCTTACCTTCCCTCCGTCACAGTCATTCTGAGCGTAAGCGAAGAATCTTTGTACATGCCGATAGTGTCTCATCTACCGATAAATACAAGTCGGCGGGAATTGGCCGCCTATCACGGTCACCCCTATTCAGGGGGCAGAATAGGCCTCTCTGCGCTTTCCTGCGGTGAACAGCCGACAGCCGATAGCCAATAGCGGACAGCAGACAACTTTCCCACTGTCCCACTAGCTCACAAGCTCACTAGTACACTAGCTCACCAGCCCACTAGCCCCCAGCTCACCAGTACACTATCCCGCTATTTTCCCACGCAGAACCGTTCGAAAATCTTGTTAATCAGTTCGTTATCCACCGTTTCTCCCGTGATTTCGCCCATGCGGTTCCAGGCTTCCACCAGGTCCACGGTAATGCAGTCGGCCGGCATGCCGTCTTTGAGTGACTGCTGGGCGCGGCGGACAGCTTCCAGCGCTTTTTTCACCAGGTCCACATGGCGGAGGTTGGTGAGGAAGAGCCGTCTTCCGGCGTCTCTGTCCTGGGTTTCAGTGAGGCGGCGGAGGGCTTCTTCCAGTTCTTCCATGCCGCTTCCGTAGCGGGCGGAGAGAGACACTACCGGTGCATCTCCTGCCAGAGCTTTGATTTCTTCTTCATCTACTTCCTGGGGCAGGTCGTATTTATTAAGGATGACCATGGATTTTCTTCCTTTCAGGGAAGAAAGGAGCTCCCTGTCTTCTTTTTCCAGGGAATGGGAGCCGTCGATGACAGCCAGTACCAGATCTGCCTGTTCCATGGATTTTTTGGCCCTTTCAATGCCGATTTTTTCTACTTTATTATCGGTTTCCCGAAGGCCAGCGGTATCCATGAGCACCAGGGGGACGCCGCCGATTTTGATGGATTCTTCGATGGTGTCTCTGGTGGTGCCGGGGATGTCGGTGACAATGGCCCGGTCTTCCTGAAGAAGAGCATTGAGGAGACTGGATTTGCCTGCGTTGGGGCGGCCCACAATGGCGGTGCGGAGGCCGTCTTTGATGATTCTTCCTTCTTCCGACCGTTTCAGCAGGGAGGAAAGGCTCTTTTCGATACCATCCAGTCCTTCTCCGATCTGCTCATTGGTCAAATCTTCCAGGTCTTCTTCGGGATAGTCGATGGTTACTTCCAGCTTGGTAATGAGGTCTGTCATCTCGTCCCGGCTCATTTTCACAAAGCGGGACAGGGCGCCAGAAAGGTGGCTTTCCGCCTGGGATAAGGCGGCGGAGCCCCGGGCTTCGATAATGTCCATCACCGCTTCTGCCTGGGAGAGGTCCAGCCGGCCGTTGAGAAAGGCTCTTTTGGTAAATTCGCCGCGGCTGGCAGGGAGGGCGCCGTTTTCCAAAGCCAGCTCCAATGTCTCCCGGAGAGCTTCGGTGGAGCCGTGAATCTGGATTTCCACCACGTCTTCGCCGGTGTAGGAATGGGGTGCCTTCATGTACACCGCCAGCCCTTCATCTACCCTCTGGTCATTCCTGACTACATGGCCGAAGTAGAGCCGGTAAGGCTCGGCCTCATGAAAGGATTTGATTTTTTTCGTATGATACAGGGCATCCGCCACATCAGCAGCCTGACTGCCGCTGATGCGGACAATGCCTATGCCCCCTTCACCGGGGGCGGTGGCTATGGCTGCAATGGTTGTTTCTTCGTACATATAAAACTCCTTAAGGAAAATAGATTGAAATTTATATATTTATTGTAACAGAGTAGGGCAACATTTTCACGAAGGAAATGGAATCCCCCAAAAGGGCTGTGGGAAATGATGGACACCGATACCCCTCCGCCCCACTGTCATTTCGACAAAAGCGGAGCAGCAAAATCTCACTCTCCCATGGCAGGCAGCATAGCGACCGGAGATCTCTCGGCTCAGCGTTTCAATAGCCCCGAGGTCTTTATCTCCATACCGCCATGTCCCTCCGCTCGAGATGACGGTGGCGGCAGGCAGCATACGGTCATTTCAAAGGGGCAAATGACAGAAACACCGCCTTGCCCTGTCGTCATTTCGACCGCAGCGCAGCGAAGTGGAGAAATCTCACTCTCCCATGGTATGCAGCATAGCGACCGGAGATCTCTCGACTCACCGTTTCAATAGCCCTGAGGTCTTTATCCCCATACTGCCATGTCCCTCCGCTCGAGATGACGGTGGCGGCAGGCAGCATACGGTCATTTCAAAGGGGCAAATGACAGAAACGCCGCCTTGCCCTGTCGTCATTTCGACCGAAGCGAAGCGAAGTGGAGAAATCTCACGTCTCAAATGGCAGAAACGCTGCTTCCCACTCGTCATTTCGACGAAAGCAGAGCAGCAAAATCGCACTTCCCCATGGTACACGCGCATGGCGGCAGGCGGCCCGTCATCATAGGGCAGTCAAAAAGGGGCTGTGAGAAATGATGTACATTTCCCACAGCCCCTTCTCACAGTCAGCAGATCTTCTTATTTCAGTACCTGACGCAGCATCCAGATTTCCTTGTAGAAGCTTTCGATGTAGTCGTCCATGAGAGCGCTGGTGAGGTAGTCGCCGCTTTCGTCAGCTGCCTTCTTCACAGCCAGCACGTCGTCACGAAGGAGTTCGAAGTCCTTCAGGGTGGAAGCAAAGGCTTCTGCCGAAGTCACTTCTTTGTTTTCCGCTTCTTCCACGGAAGTGAGAGCCAGGAATCCTTTCATGGTGGATTCCGGTTTCAGGGACAGCTTCAGCATATCCTCTGCCACGCCGTCTACCATGCCGGCAATCATGTCATAGTAGCTTTCCAGCTTCGGATGATCGTCGAAGAAATGATAGCCCTTCAGGTACCAGTGATAGCTCTGCAGTTTGTGGTATTCCACCACCAGGTCAGCCAGTAATTTGTTCAGTAATTTTTCCATGATAGTTCCTCCTTATAATAAGATGAATTTTGAATACTTTTCTTTGGAAATCATATCTATTTACCTCGATTTCTGATATAATTATATCGTCAGAAATGAAATAAAAATAGCAAAATTATCTTTATTTTTATAAGGATTTTACAAATCGAGGTGTATTATGAAATCTTACTCCCTTATCCCCGGCACCCCTTCTGTCATAGGTACGGAAACGAAGACCCTCTATGCCGAACGGGAGGGAAAGGGCCGGAAAGGCACCCTCCTCACCCACTGGCATGAGGAAGCAGAGTGTCTCACCCTTCTTTCAGGAGCTTTGGAATTTCAAATCAATGAGGCCGTCATCACCCTTCATGCCGGAGACACACTCCTTCTCTTCCCCAATGTAATCCACCGGAACGGCAGGGAAGCGGAAGGGACCACCCTGATCCGGGTGCTGGTGAACCAGGAGGTAATGACGGCGGACCAGGAAATCCGAAGCCGTCTCATTCATCCCTTTTTAGACAGCCGCCGGTCCGATTTTCTGTACATTCCTGCCTCTCAAAAAGGGGCCGGGGAAATTTCTTCCCTCATGGAGGACATCGAAAAGGCAGGACAGCGCAGGGATCCGCTGGGCCGTCTGCAGGTCATTGCCTTCCTCCACCTTCTCCTCTACCGTCTCTGCACCCTGTTCCCGGTAGAGGAAAAGGCCATCCCTCTGCCCTCTCCTTCCGACCGGGCCGTGCTGAAGGATATGGCCGACTTTATCCGCCGTCATTACGGAGAAAAAATCACCCTGGATGAAATCGCCGCCGCCGGAAAAGTATCCCGCAGTAAATGTTCCTCCATATTCAAGACCTACATGGGTTCCTCACCTATGGATTACGTCAATGAGTACCGCCTTTCCGTGAGCCGCACCCTTCTGGAATACCAGGACACGCCCATTGCGGACATTGCCTATGCCTGCGGCTTTTCCAGCCAGAGCTACTTTGCCAAACTGTTCAGCCGCAGCTTCCACATGACGCCCAGGGACTTCCGCGCCGCCTGCCGAAAGGCCGGATGAGGCAGTTTCTGCTATCAAAGAGGGGCTTTGAAGAAATGATTCTCATTTCTTCAAAGCCCCGGGTTCAGAGGGTTCAAAGGGTTCAAAAGGTTCAGAGGGTGGTGGTATCGCCCTTGCGGGCGATAAGCTTTATAATGCCGCCTGGCGAGCAGCATACAGTCATTTCAGAAAGGGACAAATGACAAAAACGCTGCCCCCCATCCCCGTCATTTCGACCGAAGCCGGTCAGCCGCCAATAGGAAAGCCTCTTATTGTGCAGGCTAGAGGCCAACTTCGGCTGACTTGGAGAATCTATGCAGAGTCTCCACAGAGTGGAGAAATCTCCCCCTCTCATGGTACGGGCGGCATTACGGCAGGAGATCTTCAGGCTCAGAGTATCATCAGAGCGGTTTGCATCTACCCCTTGCAGTGGCAGGGGCGGCTGCGGTTTCCCGTTTTTACCACATAAAAAGGGCTGCGATGAAATGATGATCATTTCTTCACAGCCCTTTTATTTATTCTTTTTTCAGCCCGCCATGAAGTTTCATCTTCCTGGCACGGCAGGCAGGACATTCCCCGTCCCCACCGCCGCAGCAGCTGCCGCCGCCCAGGGTGACCCGGTAAATATGACGGCAGGCCAGAACGAAGCCGATGGCAATGACAGCCAGTACTGCGTAAGTGCCAATACTCATGGATATCCTTCCTTTCTTCGGGAATAGGGATTCCCGCAGCATTTTTATGATTTTACGCCTTGGCGCCGGCGCCTTCTACCCCTTCATCTTTGACCTTTGGTGCCGGGCGAAGGATGAAGTAGAGGCCCACAAGGCAGAGGGCGATGGCCAGAATCTGGGCAAAGCCGAAGGCAAATCCGTAGAAGAGCCAGCCGCCCAGGTTGTAGGCAATGAAGGCCAGGGAGTAGCCCAGGATGACCTGGAAGCCGATGGCCAGAGCTGCCCATTTCCTGTCGCCCATTTCCCTGGCAATGGTGGCCATGGCCACGATGCAGGGCGGGTCGAAAAGGTTCAGAATCATGTAGGAGAAGGCGGCAATGGGTGTAAACATACCGGAAATGCCGGCCATCACAGCTTCATCTTCTGCATCCTTGGCTACACCGTTCAGCACAGCCAGGGTACCGATGGCGTCTTCCTTTGCCATTTCTGCAGAAATGACGGCCACAGCGCCTTTCCAGTCGCCCAGGCCCAGAGGAGCGAAGATCCAGGAAATCAGATGGCCGAAGCCTGCCAGCATGGAGTCTTCAATGTCATCTACCATATCCATAGTGATGTTGAAAGAGGAGAAGAACCAGATGATCACGCATACAGCGAAAATGATGGTGCCTGCTTTAATGATGAAGCCCCGGGCTCTTTCCCACATATGGATGAGTACGCCCTTCATGGACGGAATGTGGTAAGCCGGCAGTTCCATGACGAAGGGAGCCGGGTCGCCGGCAAAGATGGATGTTTTCTTCAAAGCAATGCCTGCCAGCACGATGACGGCAATGCCCAGGAAGTACATGGACGGCGCCATGAGCACGGAATCCGGGAAGAAGGTGGAGGTAATCATGGCAATGATGACGGCCTTGGCGGAGCAGGGGATGAAGGTGCAGAGCATGATGGTCATGCGGCGGTCCCGCTGGTCCTCAATGGTCCTTGTAGCCATGACTGCCGGCACGCCGCAGCCGCTGCCCACCAGGATAGGAATGAAGGATTTACCGGAAAGTCCGAATTTCCTGAAAATCCTGTCCATAATGAAGGCTACCCGGGCCATGTAACCGGAATCTTCCAAAAGGGAGAGGAAGAAGAAAATGCTTAAAATCTGGGGCACGAAGCCAAGCACCGTGCCTACGCCGCCGATGATGCCATCTACCAGAAGGCTTTCCAGCCAGTCCGGCGCTTCAATGGCTTCCAGCAGGTCCGATGCGGCGTCGGTAACGATGCCGCCGAAGAAATCATCATTCACCCAGTCTGTCACCGGTCCGCCGATGAGGGAGCAGGAAATGAAATAGACTGCCGTCATAATGAGGAAGAAAATCGGCAGGGCCAGGATACGGTTTGTCACCACCCGGTCGATCTTATCGGAAACGGTCATGGTGTGGGCCGCGGTCTTTCTCTTCAGTACGCCGTCAATAATTTTGGCAATATAGGCATACCGCTGGTTGATGATAATGGATTCGGAATCGTCATCCAGTTCATCTTCGCAGTCCTTGATATGGCCTTCCAGATGGCTCACGGTTTTGGGGTCCAGCTGCAGGGCGCCGGTGGCATCTTCGTCCCGTTCGAATACTTTGATGGCATACCAGCGCAGGAATCGGTCCTCCACCTTCGGCGCAATGGTTTCTTCGATATGGGCGATGGCATGCTCCACGCTGCCGGTGAATACGGAAGGCAGGTGAACTGTTCTTTTGGCTTTCGCCGCGGCCATTGCCTTTTCTGCCGCTTCCATGCAGCCCTTTCCCTGGAGGGCGGAAATTTCCACCACTTCACAGCCCAGTTCTTCCGCCATCTTTTTTACGTCAATGGCATCCCCGTTCTTCTTCACCAGGTCCATCATGTTCACTGCCATCACCACAGGCAGTCCGATTTCAATGAGCTGGGTGGAAAGATAGAGGTTTCTTTCCAGGTTCGTGCCATCGATGATGTTCAGAATGGCATCAGGCTGTTCATTGACCAGGTAGTTTCTGGCCACCTTTTCTTCCATGGTGTAGGGAGAAAGGGAATAAATACCGGGCAGGTCCTGGATAATCACATCTTTGTGTCCCTTCAGGATACCGTCCTTCTTTTCTACTGTAACGCCGGGCCAGTTTCCCACATACTGGGAACTGCCGGTGAGTTCATTAAATAAGGTCGTTTTACCGCAGTTCGGGTTACCCGCCAGGGCAATTCTGATAGCCATACCAGCTTCTCCTCTCATTTTTTGATTATGGTTCTACTTCTACAGCTTCCGCTTCATTTTTACGAATGGAAAGTTCATAGCGTCTGACCGTAAGCTCCACCGGATCTCCCAGCGGCGCCACCTTGCGTACATACACTTCCGTACCCTTGGTGATGCCCATATCCATAATGCGGCGGCGGAGAGGTCCTTCGCCGTGAATCCGCTTCACCAGGGCTTTGGCACCTACCGGTACATCTCTTAATGTTTTCATCTGTTATCCCTCTTTCAGTAAAATATCTTCTGTGCCATGGATCGATCCAGAGCCACCCGGCTGCCTTTCACCTGGACAATCAGGTTTCCCGCCATATGACTCACAATCAGAACCGGTGAATCTACTACGAACCCCAGTTCCGCCAGATGCTGACGCACATCATCCCGCCCGCCTATGCGGCGGATGGTGACGGTTTCCCCTTCTTTGGCAAAAACAAGAGGCATCATACCCTTCACCCCATTTCTTTCAGGAAAGAGAAGCCCTGATAGAGGCCGCACCGCTTTCCGCTATTTGATAATTCTTTTCGTTATCGCAGACATATAATAAGCCGCCCATAACCTATTAGTCAATATGCCAAAATATTTTTACATGGTATACCGTATTTATATTTTTTAAGTTACTTTTGATAATTAGGGAATTATTAATTGTAGAATTTGCTAAAATTTAAATACTCTATATTTAATTTAATAAATTCGATATACCGAATGTATAGTTAAGATAGACCAGCAAAATTTCCTTCTTGCCTGCCACGCAATCTTGGAATTTCTCCAATAAAAAAAGCGCCCCTCCGGGAAGTGCGCTTTCCTTTTCTTATTTCCTTATGATCTTCTTGGCAAAGATTTCCGCATCCAGAAGGTCCTTCCGGTCCGGATGGCCTCTATGGAAGAAGAGGAACTGTCCGTGACAGTGGAAGGTCCTGGTGTCCATGGGAATCCCCTTCTTTTCCAGGAGCTTTCTCACCTCTTCATCGCTCTTTCCACCGCCCATCATGGCAGTGCTGAAGAAAACGGCCTTGCCCACCTTGTCCGGCGAAAGGCTTTCGATGAAATCCTTCACATGGCCGTCAATATGGCCTTTATAAATGCCGCTGCCGATGAAAAGGAGGTCCACCCTCTTGTCCAGGGGCTTATCTGTGGTTTCCGCCCTTTCTCCCGCTTCCCGGGCAATGGCTCTGGCTGCCTTTTCCGTAGAACCGCCGCGGCTGTAATAACGAACTGCAATTCTCATAGTATCCCTTCTTACTTTTTGATTCTTTTATAGGTGCAGAAATCATGGGGAATGTCCCCCGATGCTGCTTCTTTTTCCACCAGTTCCCAATCTTTCCCGTCAAAATCGGGGAAGAAGGCATCGCCCTCATAGGATTTCCGGATTTCCGTAATATAGAGGGTATCGGCATAGGGAAGCATTTCCCTGTACATATGCTCGCCGCCGATGACGAAATTTTCATCCTCCGGCAGGGCAGAGAGGAGCTCCTCCACGCTGTGGAAAAGGCGCACCCCTTCCGGCGCTTCATAGTCCCTGCTGCCCGTGAGCACATAGTGCACCCGTCCCGGCAGCACTTTGGGCAGGCTTTCAAAGGTCTTCCGGCCCATAATGATGGCATGGCCCATAGTGAGGGATTTGAACCGCTTCAAATCATCGGACAGATGCCAGATCAGGCGGTTGTCCTTCCCGATGACTCCGTTTTCCGCCCGGGCCACAATGATGGAAAGGCTCATACCGATACCTCCATGGCGATTTTGTCGTGATGTTTATAATTTACCAGCACAATGTCCTGGGGCTGGAAATCATAGAAATCGTGAATTTCCGGATTCAGCACCAGCTTCGGCGCTTCATAGGCCTCAGGCAGGCGCTTCAGCTGCATCTGCAGAGCCTCCGCATGGTTTTCATAAATATGGGCGTTATTGATGACATGGGTGAAAAGGCCGGGCTTAAGACCGCTCACCTGGGCAATCATACAGATCAGGGCTGCATACTGGGCCATGTTGAAAGGTACTCCCAGGCCCATATCGCCGCTCCGCTGCACCATCATGCAGTTCAGCTTCCCTTCATCGGACACATCCCACATGGTGAGGAAGGCGCAGGGATAGAGAGCCATGTCCGGCAAGTCACCGGCGTTCCAGAGGTCCACCACCATGCGGCGGCTCTGGGGGTCCTCCTTCAGTGTCTTCAGCAGGGTGTCCACCTGGTGATACTTGGCCAGCTGGTAGCCGTAGGCCTTGCCGATGGTGCCGTCTTCCCTCATCCATTCGTCCCAGATATGGCAGTTCCATTTCTGGAGAAGCCGCACATCGTTGGACTGCTTCTGCCATATCCAGAGGATTTCCTTCACCGCCGTCTTAAAAGCCACGAATTTGGTGGTAAGGATAGGAAATTCCTTTTCCAGGTCAAACTGCATGATCTGGTGGGGCAGCTTGTAGGCCGGCATACCGGTGCGGTTCTGCCCCAGCTTTCCCTTTTCCAGGATATTCTTTACAATTCCCAGGTATTCTTTATCTGCAAGGCTCATAGGTCCTCCTTTGTGATGGTTACGTTTAAGAAAAAATGCAGTGCGTCAAAAGTGCAAAAGGTTGACGGGCTGCGCCCTGAAGGTTCTTGGGGTTCTAAAGTTCGACAGGCCTTCGGCCTGAGGGTTGTGGTATCGCCGCTCCGCGGCGATGAGTATATATGCCGCCTTTGGCGGCTTTATAAAATGGTGCCGGCAGGCACCCACCTCGCCAACGCAGTGGTACTATATAACTCCCTGGGCCGAAGGCCCTGAACCCGTCCGGGAGGCGTCAGCCGGTCCCGGACAGAACCTTTGGCGCTGAGGGCCGCAGGCCCAATAGCGCCATCAACCTTCACGCCCGTAAGGGGCGGAGAGCCTTCGGGAATACCGCTGCCCGCCGCATTATCTTCCCTTAATTTTCTTATAGTTCTCCAGGGCTTTCCTGAATTCCGCCGCATCCCTTTCGGAAAGGGATGAAAGCACGGAGCTGTCGCCGGAAGCGAGGCGGTGAAGGCTTTCGTCGGAGAAGAAGGCATCCCCCTTCCTCCCGCCTGCCAGCCGGTCCCTTACCTTTTTCAAGAAGAGGAAACAGGCGCTCTGCCTGATATCCGCTGGCACCGGCTGAGCCGTCGGCGCACTGTTTCCCAGCAGACGAAGGAAGGGCATGCCGTAGGCCGCCGTCTTTTTAGAGCCGATGCCCCGGATGCGCTTTAATTCCTCCAAAGTCCCGGGCCGCTGGAGCACCATGGAAGAAAGGATTTCATCGGAGAAAATAGACTTGGGCGCCTTGTGCACCTCGCCGGCCATGCGGCGACGCAGATTTTTCAGTTCCTCCAGAAGGGCGCTGTCCTCATGACTGTCCGTTTCCTCTTCCTTTTCTTCCTCCTCATTCTGATCCAGCAGCACTTCCAGGAACCGGGCGCCATACTTTTCCAGCTTGAAGGCGCCCACGCCATGCACCTTCCCCATGTCTTCCAGGTTCTTTGGCTTCACCGCCGCCATATCTTCCAGGGTGGCATCGGAAAATACCACAAAAGGCGGTACCTGTTCTTCCCTGGCAATAAGGGTGCGCAGCTTTCTGAGTTTTTCGAAAAGGCCGCCCCGCCGGACCGGATTCCGATCGATTTTCTTTTCCACCGCCGCGTCGGCCATGACGCTTTCAGCGCCAAAAGCAAGGCCGTATACCTTTTCCCTGCCTGCAAGCACCTGCCGGGCTTTGTCGGTGAGCTTCAGCACCGCATAGGGCTCCCCTTCCCGCCGGAGATAGCCGTCGGCGATGAAATTATTCAATGCGCTCTTGATGTGGGACGCCTTTTCAAAGGACAGCTTCCCGTAGGTCGGCGTATCCTCCAGTTTCCTCTCCACAATCGTGCGGGAATGGCTGCCATGGAGTACGTCGGCAATGAGGGAGGCGCCGAACCTTTCATGAAGGGAGCGGATGGTTTTGAAAACCAGCACCGCCATGTCGGTGATATCCACCCTGCCTTTCCCGCTTTCGCAGTTGCCGCAGTGGCCGCAGGGCTCTGTCACCTTTTCGCCGAAATAGGCAAGGATGAAATTCCGAAGACAGGAGGTGGTCTGGCAGTAATCCACCATGGCGTTCAGCCGGTGATAGTCCATTTTCCGCTGGTCCTCATCCTGATTTCCCTGTTCGATGAGGTATCGCTGGATGCCGGCATCCTGTCCGCTGTAAAGGAGGATGCACTCGGACTTGGCCCCGTCTCTGCCGGCCCTGCCGGCTTCCTGATAGTAGGCTTCCAGACTTTTGGGCATCTGGTAATGAATCACATAGCGCACATTGCTCTTGTCGATGCCCATGCCGAAGGCATTGGTAGCCACCATGACCGTCACATTATCAAAGGAAAAATCTTCCTGGGCCTGGCGGCGGTCTTCATCTTCCATGCCTGCGTGGTAGCGGCCTGCATTGATGCCCCGCCGGCGGAGCAGGTCATACACCGTATCCACCGCTTTCCTGGTGGCGCAGTAAATAATGCCGCTTTCTTTCTTGTGACTCTTCACATAGCGAAGGATGAAATCCTCCTTCGCTGCCCCCTGGATAACCCGGAAAGACAGGTTCGGCCTGTCCAGTCCCGTGCGGAACACCCGGGCCTTCTCCAGTCCCAGGCTCTCCTTCATGTCCGCCTCCACCAGCGGCGTGGCGGTGGCGGTAAAGGCGGTCACCACCGGACGGCGGGGAAGGGAATCAATGAAATCTTTGATTTTCCGATAGGAGGGGCGGAAATCGTGGCCCCACTGGGACACGCAGTGGGCCTCGTCAATGACGATCATGGACAGCGGCACCTGGGCCAGACACTGGGTGAAATAAGAGGGCTCCAGCTTTTCCGGCGCCATGTAGAGGAGTTTGATCTTCCCCCGGTACAGATTCCGGAGGCGCTCGATGGACTCTTCATAGGGAATGGTGCTGTTCACAAAGGATGCCGGAATCCCCTGCTCCGTCAGCGTCTCCACCTGGTCCTTCATAAGGGAAATCAGGGGCGAAATGATGATGGTGCCATGGGGAAAAAGGAGGGCGGGAATCTGGAAGCAGATGGATTTTCCTGCTCCCGTAGGCATGATAGCCATCACATCTTCTCCTTTGATAATGGCATCAATCACTTCCCGCTGCCGGGGACGGAAAGCGTCATAGCCGAAGTACCGCTTCAACACATCAGAAGGTCCCATGTTTTCCTCCTCTCCTTTGCTTTATGTATCGTTATAATTATATCATATGCGGCGCTCTTTCAAGGGCACTAAGTGACACTACGGTGCTTACCTGTATTCCCGAAGGTTGATGTGCACATCCTGCATAGGATGTGCAAGTCGGCCGAAGTTGGCCCTTAGCCTGCCCATAAAAGGGCCTTCCATTTAGTCGGCCGACCGTGGTCTTTCGCGGGCGAGGGTTGAGCCAGCCGCCGGGCTGACGCCCTGGGCTGGCAGGGTTCTGCCTGTGATCGGCTTCGCCTTACAGGCGGGCTCCGGGCTCCCGCCCTCGGGAGTTATGTAGTATCGCTCTGTGCGTATTCCGCATGGAATACGCAAGTCGAGCGAAGTTGGCCTCTAGCCTGCCCAATAGGAGGCTTTCCTTTTAATCGCTCGACCGATTGGGGAGGTGAGCGCCCTGCGGGCGCTATTTTGTATGCCGCTTTGCGGCAGTGCGGCTTCGCCGCCGGCAGGCGGCATGTATACTGGCACCGTAGGCGCCGTACCTCGCCAACGCAGTGGTACTATATAACTCCCTGGGCCAAAAGCCTTGAACCCGTCCGGGAGGCGTCAGCCGGTCCCGGACAGAACCCTTGGCGCCCAGGGCCAGAGGCCCGGCGGCGCCATCAACCCTCGCGCCGCAGGCGCGTCAACCTTCGGGAATACATCCCCCCGCCGTAAGTGACGCATCAAAAAACTCCCCCAAAAAGGGGAGTTTTTTGATTCCACAAGAGTCAGTCGTTTCTCTTGATGACTACATAGCGATGCGGTGCTTCGCCTTCGCTTTCCGTGGTGACGGCGCCGTCATCCTGCAGTGCCAGATGGATAATGCGGCGTTCGCCGGCTGCCATGGGTTCCAGCTTCACCGGTTCGCCGGTGCGCTTTACCTTGGCTGCCAGTCTTCTTGCCAGGGCTTCCAGGGTATCCTTGCGGCGTTCCCTGTAGTTTTCCACGTCAAGAAGGACGAAGTAGTGATGGTGGAAGGCTTTGCCTGCTGCCAGGTTGGTGAGGTACTGGAGCGCATCCAGGGTCTGGCCGTGCTTTCCGATGAGGATGCCCAGGCCTTCGCCGTGGAGGTTCAGAAGAATCCGTTCTTCGTTCATCAGGCATTCCATGGTCACATCCAGGTGCATGCCCTTAAAGACGGAAGCCAGGAATTTCTTGGCTTCTTCTGCCGTTTTGTCCTGTTCTTCCTGTTTGAAGACGAAGTCTTCTCTGCCTTTCTTCTCCGTTTCTTCTGCCTTAGGAGCAGGAGCTTCTTTCGGTGCTTCTGCTTCTTCGGCCGTTTTCTCTTCCGCCGGTGTTTCTTCTGCAGAAGGTGATTTCGCCTCTGTTTCTTCCTTCGGTGCTTCGGCAGGAGCTGGTTCTTCCTGTTTCGGTTCTTCTGCCGGCACTTCTTCGTCAGGAGCAGAAATGTCCACGACGGCCATCTTCTTATGAATCAGGCCGAAAAGTCCGCTGGAGGGCTGTTCCACTACATGAACCACAGCTTCCTCCCGGCTGATGCCAAGCTGCTTTAAGCCTTCGGCTACGGCTGCTTCAATGGTTTTTGCGGTGATTCTCACTGTTTTCATTTTTTGTCTTCAGCCTCCCCGGAATCTTTGGACTCTTTTGTATCGGAAGGTTCTGTTTTCACAGTTTCTTCCCTGGAAGGAGTATCTGCAGCACTGGAATTCTTTTCTTCTTTCACTGAATCAGCAGAAGGAGCATCCTTTTCTGCAGAGGCTTCTTTGTTTTCTTCTTTGTGCGCTTCTGGGCCATCGTCTTTCTTTCTGACCACTTTCCTGATGACTCTCTTGCGAATCACTTTTTTCTTCTTCGTTTCCTTCAGGTTTTCCTGCTGCACATCGCCATGAACGGTGACAACGCCTTTTTTGGGCTTGCTGCCTTTGAAACGTTCCGCCATTTCTTCACGGAACATAATGGTCTGCTGTACCAGCTGGTACAGGTTCACCACGATCCAGTAAATGACGAGGCCGCTCGGGAAATTCAGGGACATCCAGCCAATCATAAGAGGCATGACGAGAAGCATGGTCTTCTGGTTTCCCGGTGCGTCTTTCGGCGTGGTCTGCCAGGAAATGACGAAGGTGGATGCGGCGGAAAGGATAGGCAGGATGTAGGTACTGTCCGGTACGGCCAGACTTTCCAGCCAGAGGAAACTTTCATGGGCCGGGTCGTAGGGGAATCCCTGGAGGGCATAATAAATGGAAACCAGGAAGGGCATCTGGATCAGAAGAGGAAGGCATCCGGACATGGGGTTGGCGCCGTGTTCTTTATAGAGCTTTCCCATTTCTTCCCGAAGTTTCTTCGGGTCGTTTTTGTATTTCTTCTGTACCTGCTGCATCAGAGGCTGGATTTCCTGCATGGCCTTCATGGATTTGATCTGCTTAACGGCCAGGGGAAGGAGAGCGGTCTTGATGATAATGGTCAAAACGATGATGGCAATCCCGTAGCTGGGGAATCCCAGATCATCGGTCAGTTTGTAGGCATATTCCAGGCAGACACGCATGATATCGGCCAGAAATCCTACCAGACTGCTCAGAAGCGGAATCTGAAAATCACTCATTATAACTCCTTGTACGGTCTTCATTTCAACCGTGTAACGGCAGGTCTCTGCATTTCAAAACCTGCTCTGTATGTGGGTATGAGCGGGAATCCGCTCTCATTGTTATGGGCATGGAAAAGGATGCCGGAAATTGGGACGCCCTGTTTCATGCGTCCGTGGTATAGCGGGCTTTCTGCGAAAGATACCGCAGGGAAAGCCCTGTTCATTTCTTCTGCCGTGCTGTTTGTGGTACAAAAAAAGCAGCCACATCACGGCAAAGGATCATAACCGCCTTTGCAAAAAGGATTGCAGCGGATAATCCGTTTGACTGCGAGCCAGCTGCCTTTCAGGGCACCGTATTTTTCTATCGCCTGCAGCGCATATTCACTGCAGGTAGGTGTAAACCGGCAGCAGGGAGGTTTCAACGGAGAAATGAAAATTCTGTAAAAGCGTATGAGCGCCATGAGTACAGTTTTCATATCAATGCTCCAGAATCCCGGCTTTTCGCCATAATGCCAGTATCGCTTTTTCCGCTTCCCCATAGCTTGCGCCGGTAAGGAAGGGACTGGCCAGCAGGATGGCTTCATAGTGGGAAGCAAGCTCATGCCTGTGGAGGCGGTAAACCTCCTTCATCAGCCGTTTAGCCCGGTTCCGGGCAAAGGCATGGCCGATTTTCTTCGTAGCCACAAAGCCGATGCGGACATCGCTTCTCCTGGATTTCACCAGGTAGAGAAGCCCCGCCCGGTTGCTGAAACGCTTACCCTGGCGATAAATTCTTCGGTAATCCCTATTCTGTCGTATACGGGAAGAGCGGGGAAGACTGAAATCCGCCTTTCCCTTCTCATCTAGATTAGGCACTTAATACCTTTCTGCCCTTTGCTCTTCTTCTTTTCAGAACAATACGGCCTGCTTTTGTCTTCATACGAGCGCGGAAACCGTGAGTCTGTTTTCTCCAGTGGTTGTTCGGCTGGAATGTCATTTTTGCCATGAGTAACACCTCCTTACATGCTGGCAGTGCCATTTTTCGCACACCATAACAGAATAATTATATACAAGTCGGTGGTACCTGTCAATGAAATTTCCTTGACAAAATATGTGGCACTAAGTGACACTACGGTGCTTACCTGTATTCCCGAAG
>ULXW01040802.1_pt1 | contig 15858 bp, 16 predicted proteins | sample 1961661 | NCBI WGS metagenome assembly ULXW01 (sample SAMEA4835849, study PRJEB28245) | human gut metagenome | biome: gut microbiome; material: fecal sample | place: Denmark | collected 2008 | reverse complement strand
GGTTGCGGACCGTTGCTCTGTTTTGCGCAAAGGCAAGTATATCGGCACGGTCAACGTTGCGGATACGACCAAAGAAGAGCTCTCTAAAATGATGGTGGGACGCGACGTTAAATTTGCCGTGGATAAAGACGATGCGCAGCCAAAAGGCGAAATTTTAAAAGTCGAAAATTTATGCGTTGAGAGCAAAATTCACAAAAAACTTGCGGTTAAAGACGTTTCGTTCACCGTTCACTCGGGCGAAATCGTGTGTATTGCCGGTATTGACGGCAACGGACAGACAGAACTCGTGTACGGGCTTACGGGGCTTGAAAAACTTGCTCCGAACATTGATGAAACCGAAGAAAGAAAAATCGACGTACCCGTTTGGACAAAGCTCAAAAACGTCGATAAGAAAGAAAGAGCAAAACTCTTCTTCACACAAGGCGGAGAGTTTATTAGGTATTTCTTTGTTGAACTCGGATTTAAGATTTGGGATTGGATGAAAAAAGTCGGCGAGGGCATTGCTTCCAAGTGTGTTGCGCTTTGGAATAAACTCGTGTTTGTGTTTGACAAAAACAGGAGAGAAAGCATCGACGTGAATGCCGATGTCAAGGGAAGAGTTTATCTTTGCGGACAAGATATCACCAAGGCGAGTATCAGAAAGCGCAGTAAGACTGGTATGAGCCATATTCCTGAAGATCGCCATAAACACGGTCTTGTGCTTGACTATTCGCTTGAACAAAACATGGTGCTTCAACGCTATTGGGAAAAAGATTTCCAAGCCGGAGGATTTATCAAAAAGAAATCCGTGCGCAAGTATTCGGACAATCTCATAGCGCAATACGACGTTAGAAGCGGACAAGGATCCGTCACAAAAGTGCGCAGCATGTCGGGCGGCAACCAACAAAAAGCAATCGTTGCAAGAGAACTCGACAGACCGCACAATTTGCTCGTTGCGGTGCAACCTACAAGAGGTTTGGACGTTGGCGCAATCGAATATATCCATGCTCAAATCGTAAAAGACAGAGACGAAGGCGCGGGCGTGTTGCTCGTATCATTGGAACTTGACGAAGTTATGAACCTCAGCGACAGAATCTTGGTTATGTACGAGGGAGAAATCGTCGGCGAACTAGATCCCAAAAAGACAACCGTGCAAGAGCTAGGTTTGTATATGGCAGGCGCAAAGCGTGACGCAAAGGAGAAAAACAATGAAGAAAATTGACTCCGTAAAAGTTAAGAACTGGTTTAAAGGTTTGTTTGTTTCAACTCCCGACAGCGAAGCGAAACTTTTGACCGTTGCGAAAAAAGACGGAACGCAAACGGTTATTTCGTCTGTTCTTTGTGCCTTGCTCGGTATATTTATAGGTTATCTGATTTTGGTTTGCATCAATGCTGAACATGCAGGCGAAGCAATGCAAACCATTCTCAAAAACTTTGGATTTTATACATCGCCCGAAAAGCAATTATACTATTTCGGCTCGACAATTGTTAAGGCCGTACCGTTGATTATGTGCGGACTTTCCGTAATGTTTGCGTACAAAGCAGGACTTTTCAATATCGGTGTCGGCGGCCAGTATTGCGTGGGTATTTGTTTTTCTCTGTATGCCGCACTCGTATGGCAACTCCCTTGGTATGCGTGCATATTGATTGCCGGTGTTATGGGTGCGCTTTGGGGCGCAATTTCCGGCATTTTCAAGGCGTTGTTTAACGTCAACGAGGTTATCGCATGTATCATGACCAACTGGATAGGTCTTTATATGACCAATATATTGTTGAGTGACGAGAGAGCGATGAACTTGACGTTGTCCGAGACATATAAGCTTGCCAAAAACGCACCCCAAGCATTGATTCCTTCGGGTGGATTAAGTGAATTGTTTAGCAATAACAAATATGTGACCATTGCGGTAATATTTACTCTTATTATTGCTGTTGTAATTCTGGTCGTAATGAATTTTACAACATTCGGTTATGAGCTCAAAGCAACGGGGCACAACAAGTTTGCCGCGAAATATGCAGGCATGAAAGACAAACGCAATATCATTGTCACGATGGCAATATCCGGTGCGCTTGCCGGATTGGGTGCAGCATTTTTCTATCTTACCGGAATCGAACAGTATAAGACGTCGAGTTCCGTTCCCGCAATGGGATTCAACGGTATTGCGGTTGCGTTTCTCGGAGGTTTAAATCCTATCGGTGTTGTTTTTGCAGGATACTTTGTGCAACATATAACGCTGGGCGGTGCAAGAATAGACACCACGTACTATAACCCGCAAGTTGCGGATCTGATGATCGCAATCATTATTTACTTGTGTGCGTTCGTGTTGTTCTTCAAACAGTTTATGAACAAATCTCTTGGCAAAATTTCCGACAGACTTAATAAGAAAAAAGCAGTTGCGATGTCAAGTGGTGAAGAGCCGACTCCTACAGCACAAGATGCGGCGCAAGCAGATGACACAACCGTTGAGGAAAACGAAAAGACTCCCGACGAAGAAATTATTGACGACGCAAACAAAGAAATTGAGGAGATAACTCCACCAAACGTCGATGAAAATACGCAAAAGGGGGACGAAGAGAAATGACGTTACTTGTTCAATATACGTTGATTTATGCAGCTGTTCTAATTCTTGTCGCACTTGGCGGTATGTTCTCCGAGCGTTCGGGTGTTATCAATATCGGCCTTGAAGGGATAATGGTTTTCGGTGCAATGGGCGGAGCAATGACTATGGTTTTGCTCCCTGCGGGAACCGCACCGGGACTTATCGTTATTCTTGTTTTGCTCGTAAGCGCGCTAGTCGGTATGGTGTCGTCGCTACTGCTGGCTGTTGCATGTATAAATTTCAAAGCAGATCAAACGCTTGCCGGTACGGCTCTCAACATGCTTGCAACAGCAACGGCAACCGTTCTTATCAAGGCATTCAACACAAAACGCAGCAACGGCACAAACTTTTCTGCAATCCTTGACTATATAGAACCGAGAAAAGCTTTTTTGTTTAAAATCGGCGACTTGGAATTGAGCTGGTTTATCGTTATTGCAATTTTGATATTGATTGTGTCTACGATTGTGTTGTACAAAACGAAATTCGGTCTCCGTCTGCGTGCTTGCGGCGAACATCCTCAAGCTGCCGGAAGCGTTGGTATAAACGTTTACGCAATGCGTTATTCGGGCGTTATTATTTCCGGTGCACTCGGTGGACTAGGCGGAATCATCTATATTGCCGCGGCAACGTCAACGTGGCACTTCGATATGGGTGTCGCAGGCGCAGGCTTTTTGGCATTGGCAGTTATGATTTTTGGACAGTGGAAGCCAATTAGAATTGCTCTTGCCGCATTGCTGTTCGGTTTGTTCCGTGCGCTTTCAAACGTGTATATGGGTATTGACTGGTTGGCAAATTTGCAAATCAACGGAACGATATACAACATGCTGCCATACATAGTGTCCCTTATTGTCCTTGCGTTTACGTCGAAGAAGTCGAGAGCTCCCAAAGCGGAAGGTATTCCGTACGACAAGGGTATGAGATAAAAACAATCCGAAAAACAGCTTTATTCAAAACAAAAATCCCGTCGCATTGCGGCGGGATTCGTTTTGTCTTTCGTATATCGGTTGTTTAACTTTTGTATATCTAATTGCTTTGTCTTTTGTGCAAAAGCGATTATTTAACCAAATCGATGAGAGCGAGTGCACGTTTGAGTGCGAGTTTGCTGTTTACTTTGAATTGGAAAGGAACTTCCTCATACACTTTTTTATGTCCTGTCGAGGTGTGCGGCGTGCGACCGTCATTGAACTCTTCCGCGTCGGGATCGAGGGGGAGATTGATACGCAAAGAAGTGCCGATTATGGTGATCTTTGCCACGATGTCGCCTTCGCGTCTATACGTGTCGCATTGCTTGCTGATTCTGCTCTTGATTTTCGGGGTGCCTTTTGCCGTTGCGGTGAGCGCGTCTTTGAGGATTGCGTAGCGTTCTTTGATGATGTCGTCCGCAAGTGCGTACTTCTCCGCAAAAGTGAGGCTCTTTCTTGCCGCCTTTTTCGCCATAACCTTGTCGTAATCGAACTTTTTGCCCAATGAGGAGTGAAGTTCTGTTACGTCTTCGTTCTCTTTCTCTGCGGTAAGGGCAACTTGAACTGGGTGTTCGTTGTCCGATGCGGGCAAGATTTGCGGTTTGTTCATTTGCTCAAACGCGGTTGCGCAGGGGAGAGCAACGCTCTTGTCGCAAAAAGCGCAATAATCGTATGCGCCGCACATATCGCGGTGATTGCTGACGCTATCGTTCCATTTTTGTTCGTCAAGTTTTGCTTGCAATGCAATTTTGTCCATGGTGATTTAAGCTCCGTATTACGTTTTCGTTGAAAAGTAAAGAGCGGCTTTTGCCGCGTTTATCCAACCTAATTGACCATATTGTACACAAATATTTTTGATTTGGCAAATATTTTGGCATTCTATTGCGATATTTTTTTTGTTGAGCATGTAGGTTGTCTTGAAAAATCATATAAAACCGCATTCTATTAGTATTAAAAATACGTTTTCAACCTTCTATCCGCCTCAAAACTGTCATAAAAGAAAACCCAACCGAGAGGTTGGGACTGGTGTTCGTGAAGGGATTCGCCCAACAGCGATTGATACAAAGTCAATCGCGTGCAGCCCGACCAAAGGCGGGGCGCAACAAAGTTGCGGTGTGCAAAGCACACGTTCGAATCGCAAAAGAAAACCCAACCGAGAGGTTGGGACTGGTGTTCGTGAAGGGATTCGAACCCCCGACCTGCGGTTTAGGAAACCGACGCTCTATCCTGCTGAGCTACACGAACGTTTTTCATGTTCTTCTTTTCATATCATAGCAAATTGTTTCTGAAAAATCAATTTGTAGCGACTAATTTGTTCGACAGTTCCGGATAATATCACGATTGAGCTTTCGGTGTTTTTATTGCGCGTGTTAAGGTTGCAACCGACACGGCAAGTATTATCAAAAACAACGCCGCGCTTGTGCATAACCAATGATTTTTCGATATATTTTTCAATCTGCTTGTCAAATTTAAAAATATGAGTTACAATACCTATGCTACAAAATAAAATTGATTAAAGAATTTTATCGGGGTATGGCGCAGTTTGGTAGCGCGCTTGACTGGGGGTCAAGAGGCCATGGGTTCAAGTCCCGTTACTCCGACCAAGAAACTATGCGAGTGCAAAGGCACTCGCATTTTTATATACAATCGCAACCTTTGCGAAGTAAGAACGGTTGAGATTGTATATAAAACGGCAGAGAAACTCTGCCGAATTTCTTGAACTGGTATGAGCCGATAGGCGAAATACCACAAGAGAATAGATTTAAGAAGTGCGATGCAAACAACATGCGATTGCGCATACATTGAAACGGATATAAAAAACGAGCACGCCGTGCGTGCCGAAGTTTGTGCAGAGGTATGAGCCAACGGCGAAATACCACAAGTGAGCTTTATGTGCTTATTCAAACGCAATCGTCGTGATTCTCATGACAATTGGTTTTTTGAGGGAGATGTGGTATAATGAATTAATCGTTTAAATGCTTAAACGAAAAGGAGTTTTTAGTATGGATATTTTGCAAGCAATAGAAGAACGCCACAGCGTAAGACAATATGCGGACAAGGCAATCGAGCAAGAAAAAAGGCAGGCGCTTTGCGACGAGTTGAAAAAAATCAACACGGAGGGCGGTTTGAATATTCAGATTTTGTTTGACGAGCCCAAGTGCTTCGATTCGATGATGGCGCATTACGGCAAGTTTTCCGGCGTGAAAAACTATATTGCGCTAGTCGGAAAGAAGGGAAAATCCCTCGAAGAGAAGTGCGGATATTACGGCGAAAGATTGGCGCTTGTCGCGCAAACGCTCGGTTTGAATACGTGCTGGGTTGCAATGTCGCACGGCAAGAGTGCGGCAAAAATCGAACGCGGTGAAAAACAAGTTTGTTTGATTGCGCTCGGATACGGCAAAACGCAAGGCGTTGCGCACAAGAGCAAAGCGGTGAGCGAGGTTTCCAAAACCGATGTCGCTATGCCCGATTGGTTTAAAAAGGGTGTCGAGGCCGCATTGCTTGCACCCACCGCAATCAACCAACAAAAATTTATGTTCGAGCTTTCGGGCGATGAGGTGTTTGCGACTGTTTACGGATTCGGTTTTTATGTGAAAACAGATTTGGGAATCGCAAAATACCACTTCGAAGTCGCGTCGGGAAGGAGCGTAAAGTGAGCGAAAATCGCTCGTTGCGTTTGTGTTGTCGAAAACTATCGCATAAAAGCGTTTTCAAAAACGATTTTGATGATATCATATCGATAGTAAAAGTCGAGAAAACAAGACATTTGTCTTTGGAGAGAGAATGGAAATAACCGTTGAGCAATTTGAAAAACTGAACGACGACGAAAAAGTCGTTTTCGACATACGTCCCGAAACGGATAGGGCGTACGGCTTTATTCCCGATTCCGTGAGCGTCGAAGAGGACGAGTTGAGGGCGAATCCGCCGTCGGACAAGTCGAAGAAAATCGTCGTATATTGCGCAAAAGGCATATTGAGCATAGATATTGCCGAGTGGCTTCTTGAGCAAGGCTACGACGCATACAGTTTGCAAGGGGGCTATTCCGAGTATTTGCGCGTGCAGATGCAAAAACAAGTTGACGACGATTTTTGCAAGAGAGTCGAGCAAAGTTTGACGGGCAAATTCAAAAAGGATATATTCTCAAAGTTTTACAAGGCGATAAAAGAATACGAGCTGATAAGAGAGGGTGACTGCATTGCCGTGTGCATATCGGGCGGCAAAGACTCCATGCTCATGGCAAAACTTTTCCAAGAATACAAACGCCACAGCAACTTGAATTTCGACGTGAAATATCTCGTTATGGATCCGGGATATGCCAAAACCAACAGAGAAATCATCGAGGAAAACGCTCGCAGATTACATGTCCCTATCACCATATTCGAAACGGATATTTTCGAGTCCGTTTACAATGTAGACAAATCGCCGTGCTATCTTTGCGCGCGAATGAGAAGGGGATATTTGTACAACTTTGCAAAGCAACTGGGATGCAACAAAATCGCGCTGGGGCACCACTACGACGACGTCATCGAAACCATACTTATGGGCATGTTGCACGGCGCGCAGATTCAGACAATGATGCCGAAACTTCACAGCACCAACTTCGATGGTATGGAACTTATTCGCCCGCTTTATCTGATAAGAGAGGATGATATAAAGGCGTGGCGAGATTACAACGATTTGCACTTTATCCAATGCGCGTGCAGGTTTACCGACACTTGCACGTCTTGCAACAACGGGCAAAACCACTCGAAAAGGCAAGAGACAAAACTGCTTATTCGAGAGCTTAAAAAGAGTAACCCCGACGTTGAAAAGTGTATCTTTAAGAGCGTAGAAAACGTGCAACTCAACACCGTCATCGCATACAAAAAGGATGGAGTCAGACACAGTTTTCTCGACGAATACGAAGAGCAATAATAGACGAAACAAGCAGTTAATCAGTGCATGAGCGCACGATAAAACGCTTGTTGTGCAAAAAACAAGAAACAAGGCAAAAGAAAAAGAACCGCATTGCGGTTCCTTTTTTGCCGTTTTAAAGCGCTTATTTGTTGTTAGGCACTTCAATGCTTGCGTCGGAGAGCGCAAACGACGCGCATGGGTGAATGTAGCCGTACACCTTGTCTGCGTCGCGTCTGCCGTCCGTGTTTTCGGGGATAAAGACTTCGCCCGACAAGAGCTTGCTTCTGCACCAACCGCAGATGCCGCCTCTGCAACGATTGGGGCCTGCGATGCCTGCGCGTTCGAGCGCAACCAACATGTTTTCGTTGGCGTTGCAAGGGATATCGTATTCCTTATTGCACATCTTCACGTGCAAGTTGAAAACTTTGTCTTTTGCCTCTTGCGGATAGCCGGGGAGTTTCCACGGTTCTTTTGCCGAACCGAACAACTCTTTGCGGTAGAATTTTTGTTCGATGCCGAGTTTTTCGACTTCGCCGTCAAGGAAGGTGTACATCGATTGCGGACCGGAAGCAAATATGCTGTATTGCTCGCTGCCGGCATATTTCTTGATGAGTTCTGCGGTGATAAATCCGCTTTCGCAACCCTCTTTTTCTTCGTCGGAGAGGACGTAAACCACTTTCACTTTGTCGGTGCGTTTGCTTATCTCTTCAAATTCCTTTTTGAAAAGCACGTCCTTTTCGGTTCTGCTGCCGTAAAGAACGGTGAGGTTGAAATCCTCGTCGCCTGCCATGATTGCGTATGCCATGGAAAGAATGGGGGTGATACCGCTGCCGCCTGCAACCGCAACGACGTTCTTTGCGTCGCGCAATCCCTCGTAGTAGAATACGCCTTGCGGACCGGATGTCGTAACTTCGTCGCCGACCTTCCAGTTGTCGAGGATATATTCGCTCATAAATCCGCCGGGTGCGCGTTTTACGGTAATGACGTATTTGCCGTCCAGAGAGAAGTCCGGGCCGCATGAAATTGAAATCGGACGCGCGATGAGTTTTCCGTCGATTTTTTGGCGTACGACGACGTATTGCCCCGCTCTGAAAAACGCAGGATTGGTGCCGTCTTTCTTTTTGAGGAAGTAGGATTTGACGTTTGCGTCGTGTTCAACGATGTCGCAGATGACGAATTCTTGCTTTTCGGGGTGCCTTTCCTCTGCTTTTCTGTTGGTTTCATATTCCGCAACGAGAGGTTTTGTCGATGCGGATTGTATCATTTTTTCTCTGTTTTTCGGTCTTGTGGTGAAGTAGAGAATGTCCATAAGGCCGATTGAGCTGAATTTTACGTTTTTCATTTTTCGTCCTCCTTCATGTCTTCAAGAAGCAAAACCGCCATTTCCTTGCCGTTGACGTAAGTTTGGCTGTATCCGTCGCCTCTCGCGCCCGCCGCGCCGCAGGTTTTGAAGCCGTGCACGGGTTGGTCTTTTTTGATGCTCATAAGCCTTGAAACCATGGTGTTGACGTCGTCGGTGTCGTATCCGTAGGTTGTGCCTTGCGGAGTTTTGAGATAGTGCGCAAACGTCCAGGGCGAAGCCATTTCGATTTCTTCGATGCAATCGTGGATGATGATGCCCGTGTCCTTTTCAAAGTTGTCCATGACGCGTTTGAAAAGTTCTTGTTTGCGTTTGACGTATTCCCTTTGAGAGAATTTGCCCCACACATCCTCGGTGTAGGTGATTGTGAACGTCATAACAGTCGTGCCTTTGGGGGACGCTTCGGGATTGACGACGTTGTAGATGACCACGACGCTATGGTCGTTGCCCTCGTAGTGTTTGCTGGACTCGAAGTTCTTTCTCGTGTCGAAAGTGCCGGGCATGAAGATAGTATAGTCCTTGATGCCAAGTTCTTCTACGCTCTTGTTGAGTGCAACGTAAGCGTTGAAAAATCTTACGCCGTGCTTCATTGCGTTGGCTTTTTTGATTTCTCTTTCGGGGACGGGGATACGCTTGTCCAAAAGTCCCGTATACGCTGTTTGAGGATTGACGTTTGCGATGACGTAATTGGTTTCAACAAAACCTACGCTCGTATCGACGCCGATGATTTTGCCGTTGTCGTCGGACACGACTTTGTTTGCCTTGACGTTGAGCCAAAGCTCGCCGCCGAGTTGTCTGAATCTTTCAACGCCCGCAACCGTCATGCCGTGCGCGTTGTATTGGCAAATTGCCGGGCATTTCGTTGCGTACATATAGAGCATCCACGCCTGATGTACGAAGCTCAAACGCTCGTAATCCATACCGATGTACGTCCAGTATACGTTGAGGATGTCGATTGCGTCTTCTGGCATACCGATTTTTCTCAAAACCGCATTGAACGGTCTTTCGGCAAGACGCAAGAAGTTGGGAAAGCGTTTGAGATAAAGCATGCTGTCCACTTTGACCATATCGTTTTTGTCAAACTTGTCGAAGATGTGATCGGAAAAATAATCGTGGGCGTCAACGCACTCTTTTGCGAGATCGAAAAAGACTTTCATAGGTTCTCTCGATCCGGGGACGGTCTTTTCCATGACGTCGATGATGTTGTCGATGCCGACGGGAAGAGTGAGATCGAAGTGCTTGCCGCTGCGCGTCGTGCCAATGCATCTGTAAAGTTCGGGAACGAGAAGCCAGTTGATGTTGAGCTTGTAGTCCTCCATCATAACTTTGCCGGGAAGTCCCCCAGTCGCCTTTGCTGCCAATGCCGCAATATTCGTGCAAGGACGCGTCGAACTCGAATCTACCGCGAATGAAGCTCGTAGAACAACCGCCGGGGAGATTGTGTTGCTCGACAAGCAACGTCTTTTTGCCTGCCGAAGCAAGGGCGAGAGCCGCGGACAATCCGCCCGTGCCTGCTCCGATGACGACGGCATCGTATTTTACTGCCATAATTGTACCTCCTTACAACAATTACGGGTTCAGCGTTACGAGTATCGAAAAGGAACGCGGAACGATGGACGGAAAAGCCGAAAAGAAAAAGTATTATCTCATGCACAAGAAAATTTACAGTCAAAGGTTTTCCACCGACTGCTTCTCGGACTACTTCAACGACTTGGCGAAAAATACAAAAATAGGACTGAACGACTATATGGAATACACAACCGAAAAAGCAACCATAACCGAACTGAAAAAGCAGAACAGTTATTTTATCAACGCATTGTATAAGAATGCCGACACCGAGTGAAGTTCTGCAAATACCGTATTGAAACGGAGTCGATATCTCTTTGCAAAAAAGGAGGTCAATATGCCATACGGCGAAACCAAAGTTTACTTTGACGGATCGCATTACATAGCAATCCCTCATACCACCAGACCGACGAAAAGGCGTCTAAAACTGCCGGAAGAGAAAATCGTCGTGGTCGATACACCCGAAGAAGAAAACGGCTCCGAGGCCGATTCCGAGCGCTCTAAAGTGGAAGTTAATTTTTCTCGGACTACCTCCGACGAAATAACCGAAACTAACGAAAATGAAGCAACGACGGAAGAAGTAAAAGAGCCATCTTCCACACCAAAGCAAGCGAGAGAAATGACTCGCAAGGAACTGTTTGAAGAACTGTATCTTCTTAGAACGAATGTTGAAACTGGAAAAAATTGATTTTAAGATTGCCGCATTCGATAAATATGATGACACAGACGGTATTATCATATTTAAGCCGCACGGTTCGATTAGTTTTTGTTCAAAAGACAAGCGAATATCTTCTCAGCCATATAACATAGAGAAAGATCCATTAGACAGCACTTTGGCAGAGATAAAAGTAATGGAAAACAATTTAGAAATAGTAGAAGATATGTCTAATATTAATCCAATTATTCCACCTGCAAGTGATGGCGATCGCATACAGAAAGGGTGGAGTCATGATATTAAAAATGCCATTAAAGAATCTCTTAAGACTATTACAAAGATAGACAATTGTATTATTTATGGCGTTTCGTATGACAATGTTGATCGACGAGAAATTGATGACTTAATTACCAATATTCCGTGGGATATTGAAATTAAAAATATAAATCCAAGTCCATCATCAACTTTTGACATGGTATTAGGAAGTATATTTAAAAATTATACACATTACAAGGATTTTTATATGGAGGTGTAATATGTCTCAGCCTAAAAGATATAATAGATCGAATACAACGACCACGGTGTCAGTATTTTATGAACAATTTCAACTCAAGAAATACAATTTCAACCCTGCTTATCAACGTGAATCTGGGATTTGGAAGAAAAAAGACAAGGAGTTTTTGCTTGACACAATTTTTAAAAACTTTCCTATGTTTTGCGTAAGCGTATTTTTAATCCCGTTTTCGAGAGCAATTCTACGAACGTTATTACGCCTTATGATTGTGCCTTCGTCTTCTTGCTTAAACATTCTGTGAATGTCGCCTGACGTCATATATTTCATTTTACTTCTCCTTTTTGCCGTTTACAAACAACAGCAATTCATCCATATTAACAACCCAAGCTTTTCCGTATTTGAGTGGCGTTATAGACCTTGAACGCTAAGCCGAGAACATGGTGCGCCTTCTGCCCGATGGGAACGATGACACAAGCAATTTGCAAATTAAGGAACAGAAAAAACAATAAGTGATAATATCACAGAACCCTGAATTAAAATCGGATATAATAAAGACACAATAAAACAAAGGAGGACACGAAGATGTCTGTAATTAAAATTAGTAAAGAAAATTTCGCAAGCGAAGTTTTGAATTCCAATAAACCTGTTCTTCTCGATTTCTATGCCGATTGGTGTGGTCCCTGCCGTATGGTAGGTCCGATCGTATCGGAAATCGCAAATGAGCGAAACGATGTTAAAGTCGGCAAAATCAATGTTGACGAACAGCCTGAACTAGCTGCACAATTTCAGGTAATGAGCATCCCGATGCTCGCCGTGATCAAAAACGGGAAACTCAAAAATCAGGTTGTTGGTTACAGATCGAAAGAGCAAATTGAAGCAATGCTGTAAGGAGAAAAAGATGAGACTGTTTAATTTCTTCCGCAACACCGCCGACATTAACACCGGTGTTGCGGAATACGAAACAAATGTCGGCGCTGTTTTGCTTGACGTTAGGACGGCAGAGGAATACAATGACGGGCACATTGACGGAAGCATCAACATACCTCTTGATAAAATTTCTTCCGTTGAGAATACCGTCAAAGATAAAAGCACACCGCTTTATGTGTATTGTTTAAGCGGTGGTAGAAGCGGACAAGCTGTATCCTATTTGAAGCAAATTGGTTATATAAATGCAAAAAATATCGGTGGCATCAGCAGCTACCGTGGAAAGGTGGTAAAATAAATGAAAGTTGTAATTATAGGCGGTGTTGCAGGTGGCGCTACTGCGGCGGCGAGAATACGCAGGCTTGACGAACAAGCGGAAATAGTTGTTTTTGAGCGTTCGGGATTTATCTCATATGCTAACTGTGGTCTGCCGTACTATATCGGCGGCACCATTGAAGAAGAAAAAGATCTAACCTTGCAGACGCCTGAAGGCTTTTGGAGGCGTTTTAGAGTTAAGATGAATGTTCATCATGAAGCTACGGCAATTCATCCTGATAGCAAAACCGTTACCGTAAAAAATCTTGAAAACGGTAAAATCATTACCGAGAGTTATGATAAGCTCGTGCTCTCACCCGGTGCTAAGCCGATAAAACCGGGGTTTGACGGTATTGACAGCGATAAGATATTTACCCTGCGCACAGTTGAGGATACGCTTAGATTCAAGAAATATACGGATGAGCATCAACCGAAGTCGGCAGTTGTTGTCGGTGGAGGATTTATCGGAATCGAAGTTGCGGAAAATCTGCGTGAACTCGGAATAGATGTAACGCTCGTGGAAGCGGCGGATCAGCTTATGGCTCCGTTTGACAGGGATATGGCATCGTTTATTCATGCTGAAATCCGCAAAAACAGTATCCATCTAATGCTTGATACTATGGTTGAAGGTTTTGCCGATACCGATTGCGGTATTGATGTTAAACTCAAAAGTGCTCCAACACTTCATACCGATATGGTTGTAATGGCAATCGGCGTCGCTCCCGAAACCACACTTGCGAAAGATGCCGGCATAGAACTGGGCATTAAAGGCAGTATTGTGGTCAATGACAAAATGGAAACATCTATTCCTGACATTTATGCGGTTGGAGATGCGGTGCAGATCAAAAATTTTATAACGGATAAGGACACGCTCATCTCTCTTGCCGGCCCTGCAAACAAGCAGGGACGAGTTGCTGCCGACAACATCTGCGGCGGCGACAGCCATTATACCGGCGGACAGGGCTCATCCGTCATCAAAATATTTGACATGACTGCTGCTGCTACGGGTATTAACGAAAAAACCGCAAAGTCCCTTGGTATTGCTACAGACAAAGTCATTCTTTCGCCGATGAGTCACGCAGGATATTATCCCGGCGGTAAAATGATGACTATGAAAGTGCTGTTTGAAAAAGAAAGCTACCGCATTTTAGGTGCACAAATTGTAGGCTTTGACGGTGTCGATAAGAGGATAGATGTGCTTGCAACCGCTATCCGTGCCGGAATAAAAGCATATGAACTTACAGAACTTGACCTTGCCTATGCTCCGCCGTATTCCTCCGCAAAGGACCCTGTGAATATGGCAGGCTATATCATTGAAAACATGAAAAACGGCATTGTAAAGCAATGGTATTATGAGGAAGATGAAACGATTCCTCGTGACGGGAGTGTTACACTTCTTGATACACGTACACCAATGGAATACAGCATGGGGCATGCAAAGGGTTTTATCAATATTCCCGTTGATGAACTGCGTGAACGAATTGATGAACTTGACAAAAGCAAACCTGTGTATGTTATCTGCCAAAGCGGATTGAGAAGCTATATCGCAAGCAGAATTCTAATGGGCAACGGCTTTGATGCCTATAACTTTGCAGGCGGTTTCCGATTCTATGATGCAGTTCGTAATGATAAAGCGTTAAATAAAAAATCCACTCTCTGCGGAATGGATGATTAAAAGGATAGAAAAGAAAAAGCGTTGAGAATTCCTTTTTTGAGAAACTCAACGCTTTGTTTTATCAAACTATAATCTTTTCAAGTCCGTCTTTGTCTATAATCTCAATCGTTCCGCGGGAGAGTGATATAAACCCTTCGTTTACAAAATACTTTAGCATTCGTGTTACCACTTCACGGGGATTGCCCAAGTGATTGCCGATTGTTTCGTGGGTGATTTTAAGAATGTTAGTGCCTTCGATGTTTGCCTCATTCAAAAGAAAATCAGCAAGTCTTTTATCAAAGCTTTTCCACATCACCTGGTCTATAAGCCACATTACATCTGAAAATCGACTTGCCATAACTTCGTTTGTATAATTGGCAAGCGGTGCGGAAACATCCATAATGCTTTTGTAAACTTCTGACGGGATGACTAAAACCTCAGTTTCCTTTTCTGCGGTAACGGTAATATCAAACTGAATACTGTTCATAATACAAGACGCAGAGAAAAGGCAAATATCTCGCTCAAAAAGGCGGTACATCGTAATCTCTCTGCCATTATCAGATATAGTAAAAGCACGAATTTGGCCGGAGAGCACAAGGAGTAGTCCCGTACAATTCTGCGAACCATTATGCAAGAGTTCACCCTTGCCGAATTTACGAACAAAAGCCGAGCTTGTAAGCGTGTCTTGCTGTGATTTTGTCAGTTTATCAAATACAGGTAAGTATGTTAAGTAATTTATAAGCCCGTGTCTCCTTTTTCAGTATTTTTAGTATGGCACAATTTCTAGCACATGTCAATAATGCTATTGACATGTGCTAGAAACGGCACTATAATTATGGCGATGTGATAAAAATGACAAGACCGACGAAGTGTCACCGAGTGTGTTATTTCCCTGAAGTGCTTGAATTTCTCCAACGGGAGCAGTGAGCGGGGAACCAATTGTTTTGACAATTGACGAGCTTGAAACCATACGGCTTATTGACAAAGAAAACTTAAGACAAGAATAATGCGTGGCACAACTCGGCGTAGGCAGAACAACCGCACAGAAAATCTATGATACCGCAAGAAACAAGATGGCAGACGCACTTGTGCTTGGCATCGCACTGAAAATTGAGGGCGGCGAGTTTCATCTTTGTAGCGGCAGTACAGACTTTTGCTATAAAAAAACTGCATCAAACGGCAAATTCAAAAAGAATACAAACCAGAAGAAGTAGCAAATATTATGAGAATCGCAGTAACTTACAAAAACGGAAACATCTTTCAGCATTTCGGTCACACCGAGCAATTCAAATTGTACGATATTGAAGACGGCAAGGTCATTAAAACAGAGCTTATAGATACCAACGGCTCCGGCCACGGTGCATTGGTCGGCGTACTCTCCGCTGTAAAAGCAGATGTACTTATTTGCGGCGGTATTGGCGGCGGTGCACAAATG
>ULXW01047630.1_pt1 | contig 15994 bp, 13 predicted proteins | sample 1961661 | NCBI WGS metagenome assembly ULXW01 (sample SAMEA4835849, study PRJEB28245) | human gut metagenome | biome: gut microbiome; material: fecal sample | place: Denmark | collected 2008 | reverse complement strand
AAGCCATTGATTTATAAACGACCATATATTAAAAAATCTATAGTCTATGTAATCAAAATCAAAAAACATATCAATAACACGATTTATCAAAAATATAAATAGTGTTCTATAATAGTCATCGACAGTTTCCTTTGATATTGATGATAATGGTATTATCATCAAAAACAGGGAAATAATTGAAAATATAATTTTAATATTTTCTTTTGCCATTTTATTTGTCATATGTACGACACCATATATCCTTTCTGCATATATATGCTCAATGTTCCACTATTGTGTCTAATCATCTTATCATAGTATTTTGATTTTTGTCAAATTTTTATTCGTTTATCAAGGTTTTAGAATATTAGAAAAAAACAACCACCAAAAATTGGGCGGTTGTTGGATGATTCTGTCCCAATCAGATTTATCATGATTTTTGTCGCATATCAAATATATCTTAAAAACCTGCTTTTTTTAATCTGTTGCGGATAAATTGTTTTTTTGACATCGCATGTTTCGTACCTTCTTGTCTGAACCAATAATCAAGATGTTTATATTCTCGATACGCTTTTATTCTTACAATTAACTTTTGTATCATACAGGCTCTCCTCCTTTCGTCACAAGTGCTTCCTCGACTTGTGATAACAAGTGATAGGGTGATGTGTAATAAAAAAATGTCACACGACACTAATCATAGTATCGTGTGACTTGGGGTTAGAGGTACAAGGCTTCGTACCGCTGTTTGACATTCAGTGGTACATCCAACCATTCGTTGCCGTAGTCATCGAAAAACCGGATGACTCCACCGCCGTTGTGTGGGTGGTACTCTGTGGTGCTACCCATTGGGATTATACTCATAACTGCGCCATCACATTTGCTCAGGTATGGATTACGAGTTGAGTGACTTAATTTTCCGGTGCAGCCGGGGCATTTGATAGCAGAGGCTGTTACAGCAGATGGTGTGGTCGGGGTTGTTGGGTTAATTGTGGATTTTGTCATACGGAGATAAGTTCGATATTCGCTTGGATTGTAAAGATATTTGTGATATTCAGCATTTGTTAATCGTTTAGATTGCATTGATGCTTTCATGTTATGACCGCTAGATGATGCATATACGCCATGCCAGTAAGCTGTACCGTTAGGTTCAGTTGCTTTAATCACAAGCCATGCATGTCCTATTTTAATATCCATCATTGCGTGTACAACTCTGCATTTGATACCTAATGATTTACAAATGTCATATCCTATCCAAGCACTTGCTTCACAAGCACCTGTGAACTTTCCATTGTATAACAATTTGAAGTATTTGTTGGAGTTTCGGTTGAAAGTGTAGCTTTTATCTGTGTTTGTATCTTTTTGTGAATATTTTGTTTTTGCACGAAGATACAGTTCTATGATGATTGCTTTCTTCTGTGATTTTGTGAAATGTGTTAGAGTTTCGTCTAATGTGTATTCATTGATTGTGGGTCCATCGTCCTGCAGTGCTTTAATGCTGAAAGTGTAATCAATATTTTTGGCATTTCTGTGGTTTTTGGTTTTTGTTTTCCACATATCAACTGCTGTTTTGATACCATTGTCCGGGTCAGCAAGCATTGGTTTCAACTCCGCTTTGATTTTGTTTAGATAGTTGACCTCTGTTTTGAGGTTGACTTTCTGAGTTCTGCCATTTTTGAAGTAGATTTTGATTGTCTGCTTCTTGCCACGGTCTGTGCCGGACACTTTGATACGATATTTTCCGGAAAGGATTTTCACGGAAAATGCTTTGTTTTTGCTGACTTTCTTTACTTTCTTAATCTTGTTGCCTTGAGCGTAAGTTTTGGATTTACTCTCAACAACTTTGATTGTCTTTGTTTTATACGACTTCTTAGTCTTTGCCTGTGCGGTTACAGAGAAAGAATCTGTTAAGATGAGTGCTGCAAGCACTAAAGAGCTTATTAAGATAAATGCTGCAAGCATTGTCAACAGTGTGCCGTAGAGTTTTGTTGTTGTTCGTTTCATAATTATCACTCCTTTTTAATTTTAATGTTTGATTACTTAAACGATTTCTTTTTTATCCATAGCCTGTTCTCTGAACATGTCTTTTTTGTATGGGGCGTTCAACATGGTCTTACATATCGTTATGATGTGAGCGTACCCATCGGATGGTGTTACCGTATTGGCTTTTGCCACTTCGGCAATCTGTCGAATTTGTGTCATTTCTTTTCCGGTCATGGTTTCACCTCCTAGTTATTATTCAATCCAGACCCATTGTGCAAAGTCGACCGGAATCAGTTTTCCTGTTTTGAGGTTTACTGCGTTTCGATAGTTGATATTGCTGTCGGTTTGAATCCGGACGGTTTCGGTTTTCATGATATCCTCATCCCATTCCGTTTTGCATGTTGAACCAATGGGTATGATTTCAAATCTAACTCGTCTTATGATTCTCAACTCCTTTTTAGTATTTGTGACTGTTATTGTCACTTTTTTCCCCGCCAACGAGGGACTCGTTGGACTTATAAGCCAAGTATTGGCATTTTTTAGGATATCGTGTTTATGGAATCTCTGAGTCGTTGGCAAAGGATTCCGATGGCTCTATGCAAATCGTATGAATGGTGTTTGACATTCGCATTACTTTTGAGAATCTCGTTCCATACATGATTTTCATGTTGCGGTCCTCAAAAGTCATGTTGTCTTTGGGAATGTACTCAATGATGTCATCCAGTGTGAACTTACGGTCGTTATGGTTGTATAACTTGTTGCCGTATCGGGTGTTGCAAAATGTCGTTGTCATTTTACGCAGGTAGTTGAGATCGAATTTAACAGAATTTTATGTGTCCCTTAATTTCAGCTTTTATTCGCCTCATAATGGACAATCGCTTGATTTATGTTCTTCGCTTGTCCCGTCTCCAATTCCCATTGTACAAAATCCATTACTGAAACTGCAAGATATTCCACTGGAAAAGTGGGATTTTCTGCTTGCAACTGCTGAATAATTGTTTGCTTTTTTTGCTGTACAGCTTCCAGTCGCTCGGCAATCTGACGGTTTTGATTCTGAATCCTCTCGTTCTGTTCCCATATTAAATTGTTGTTTTCCCTGTTTTTCTGATTTTGCTGCATACTCCTTGCATTTGCTTTTTTGTCTCGATGTTTGAGAAAGCATTTGACCAAAAACAAAACCCAAAATGCAATAGGGATAGCTAACACTACACCTACAAGCGGATGTATTGTGATGGTGCGGTATCCAACTCCACCCGCTGCAAAATATTGTTTCTGCGTCATCCCTTTATTCACGCTAAGAGTTAGCACAAAACTCACGCCTTTGTTAATCAACACCGCAAATATGAGTTCTGCAATACAAAAGACCCCCCAACGATACGACTTTTCCATTTTTGTTTCTCGGTCTGTTTCCTGCATCGATTGGTACTGCTTTGTCTCTTTGACAGCACTTTTCAACTGTGCTTCCTGCGCCCGACATTCATCAAGCTGTACAGCAAGCTGTCGTAATCTTTCTAATTCTTCCAAGTATTCTCCTCCCTTTCCTCTTTTTCCTTTTTGGCGAGTTTGATCTCCCCTTCCTGATTTTTAATTAGGCTAGTTGCTATTGGTATACATATCTTTCTTCAAATGCACTCCTTTGGTGTACTGATTTGCCACTCGCCTTGTGTGTTCTGATATGTTCTGTGTATGATGGGCAATGTCTGCTGTGTTGGCTGCAATTTGGGAAGTATTCCTTGCCGTTGCAATATTTGCCATCATATTAACCGTTGCAATCGTATTTCCAATCATCTGCTGTCGGATCATCTCATCCTGCTTGCTAATCATTACCTGTTGATTCTCCAGCATTACCTGTTGGTTATCAATCATTTCTTGTTGATTATCCGTAACTTTCTGCCGGAACATGTGCGTGTCATACTGCTCCACACACTCTTGAATGGTCGTTGCCAAATGATTTTCCACCAGATTGATAAAGAAATCGACTGCCGATGGATAACCATAATCCCTTGGATACCATTCAATGATATTCTGCATATATTCCTCACTAATGAGTGAGCTTTTGTTTGCAATCTGTTGGATTTGAGCATCAATTTCTGCGTTCTTTTTCGCAATGGCTTGATTATTTTGAACTGCTGCTTCATATTGCCGCTGCAACTGCTCATTTTGCCGTGCTACCCCGGCATCTCCTCGTTTTCTTTTGTTCGTCATGATAGCAGCAACAATTCCCGTGATTATAAAGGCAATGATAAAGCCTCGGATGGATGCCGGAACAAGGACTTTTGCCATGTTGACCTTTTCACTTCCCTGATAGCCCGGATATGGCTCCCCCTGATGGTTATGTGACCATGCAAATTCATCATCTGCCTTAGCTAGCTATATCACTACCTTTTCATGCTGGTAACTGTTTACCGCCGTTGGCAGCATGTTGATAAAAAACAGCACTCCAAACACCAACAATAGAATCGCTATCATTCCCGCCTTGCTTTGTTTCGGTGTTGCTACCATCCTGCGTTGGGCAAAAACAGGACTTTGCTTTTGATTCCTCAACTGCACCTCTTCTTGGTTGAGGTTGCCCATAGCAGTAACAAGACTCTTTACATACAGCAAATCCTCATGTAACTGATTCATTCTCTCACTCCTTTTGCCATTCTCATGATGTCGGTGTTTAAAAACGACAAAAACCGACATACTCAACATATTAAGTATATCGGTTTTGGGTGGCGGTGTCAATTTATACTTTCTTAGCATGAACTATAGTATATAAAAGCTGATTACATCTGCTATAGTTCATGTTTGTCATAATTTATTAAATCTATTCCATAAACTTTCGTCTCGATGCACTCAAACAAATCAGGATCAAAGATTGCTAAATTATATCCGTCCTTATGCATAACACTTTTGTATTCAATTCCAGAATATTCTGCAGTACCATCATGTGATATGCTCTTTACAAAATCAGCTATATATTGCGTTGGGACATAATCTAGCGAACTATCACTTCTCCTCATAATTCTTCCCATTTCATCATTGATTTTATCCAAATGCTCTCTATTAATTGCATATTGTAAGCAATCCAGCCCTTCGATAAACGGACTAATTTGACTGATTTTTTTAGGTCAACTACAATAATATCCTTTTTTAATTCAAATTTGCCTACTGTAACATAATCATACGCATTCACTCTTGTTTCATATATTGTAGTTTCTACACTATCTCCTAAATATAAACACCTAGTTCCGCATGCATTTGCTCTTCCATCTGAAGTAAGTTCCACCGGTGGTGCTCCCATCTTGTCTGCCACAATACCGACTTTTTTGTCAGATATTCTACAACGATAAAAAATCGCACCTTTTGTATAAGATTTGCGAATATAGGAAAAAAATTTTTCCAGCAACTCTAGATTTAAATAATGGGTATGAAATCGATTTTTGTTTTTCAATGCTATTACAAAATCATCCCAAGAATTTATACCTAAAAGAGAATATTGAGACAAATAGTCATCATCATATAATTGTTTTATTCCAACCGGATTGTCAAACACATCAGGATTATATGTATATTTGTCCTTACAAATTGCAGTTATAATCGTATATACATGTGATTCTCTTTTTAGATTAAAAATTTTCCAATTATTAACCAATTCATCTTTTAGTAAATGAATTTCTGATTTTGGATATGTATCTGGCAATGAAGACTGAGGCGTATATATATCTATTAACTCATCAAACATCACGCTCAAATCGTCACACTTATCTGTATCATAAATATATACTCCTTCACTACCACATACCGAACAAACACCTTTCTGTGCATGACTTTGAATAACCGAAACAATCTCTTCGTCACAAAAGCATTTTTCGCATATTATCATAAACTACTCCTTGTCCAAATAATCCCCTATAAGTTCCAAATGGTGCATAATACAAAGTTTCTTTACCGTTCCCAGACCAGGATACGCCTCTCTATCATATAATTTTTGAAATTCCCTCATGGCAACCGTATCAAGCTTCTTTTCTTCATTCCATTTTATTAACTTAACTAACGCCTCTTGAAATTTTTTAGGAGGATCTTTTATATCATCATTGGAGTCAGACACAAAATGTCTTACCCGCAGACTATTATCATCTGCAAAGTAAACAATATGTATAGCAACTGCATAGGGTGCAAATCCGGTTTCACTGTACTCACTGCCCACAATTGAATAATCTGCAAAACCTATATAACCATCTGAATTATAATACAAATGATCTTCCGAAAACGGTTCATCATCGTTTACTTTATAATCACTATTTTTAGGTCTTTTATTAAATCTATCTGCCAAAAGAACCCTATTGGTCTCAATTTTCCTCCTATATACACTTCCGTCTGGCATGAGGTTATAATTCACCGCCATTTGTGCAAAATATTTTTCATAAATCGCTATAGAATCGCTATCAACACAAATTGTCCCTACTTTTTTGCCAGAGGTAACAATAGATTCGGACAGATCTGAATTTGCTTTCAATAAATACATCGAAATAACATTATTGTTTTGCAAACTGTCATTCAAATCTTTTGCTAACTTTTTATTATTCTCTTCGTTCTTTTCATCAACAAAATTTCCAACTTCAGGATTTGTAATGAAAGCAATCAGTCTGTTTTCCCGTCCATATAATTCCATTGTCTTTACAAGCGTAGTAGAAAGTCTCACAGGCTCTATAACAGGAATAATCTTGTCACTTAAAACCTTTTTTTCCACTAATTCCCGTAATGCAATCAGTTCATACTGTCGACCTCTTAAATAAGGCAAATACATATTATACACCTCCATATTTACATTCTAAAAACATCTCAAGATTTTTATAATCTTTTATTGTTAAATCCATAAAGTACGCTAAAAATTTTAATTCATATGGAATCTTTACAAATTCTTCCTTTTCTATTTTCATTCGTTTTTTTAAGGCTTTCAGCACCATTAAATAAGCTTCATCTAATGGCATTTGCAAAAACAGCTCCCTACAAGCTGAGTATTGCTCAAATTGCGTTACATTTGGCAATGTACCATATTTTTCTACAAGTATTTTCTCATACTCGCTTTTTCTTAACAATTTAAATATAATTTCACCGTCTAAATCATTTGTATATCTTTCCGGTTGTCTAACTGTGCTTAAACAGCCGTTTTTCCTTAACAGATAAATACCAATTGGTTTATTAATAGAATCCAACAACCGTTGCAACGCTCCCAAATTTTCCTCATAAGTTACCACTGCAACATGATCGAACGCTTTATAATAATCCTCCAGTTGTGTTGTTAGTCGTTCCAAATTATCCAATTCCGTTTTTATCTCATATACTACAGCTTTGCCATTTATCAGTATAAAATCTGCCTTAGATTTTGCTATCGACACCTCTGTCAAAGCAGTAGTAGTATTCATACTATGGACCCCCAATAACAATTTATTCAATAATGTATTTTTATAAAAATATTCATTGCGATAGTTCTTTTTCAACTCACAATATATTTCACTTATTAATTGTCCATTGTTTTTTTCGTTTGCATCAACTATATAGCGTCTTACTACAGACGAATAAACCCTGTCCTCCTTTCTATCTATAAAATGGCGAAGCATATTTCTGGTAAAAAATCTGTTTAAATTACTCATCTTATTGGTTTCCATAGGCCTCGCCCCCTTTCATCATTTATCTATATACTCATATATTAACATACTTCCTTTAAAAAAACAAAACAAATGCAGTTTTATTGATAATTTCAAAAAGCAAAAAATCTCTCGTCAAAAACGCCAAAACCCATGTATTTATGAGCTTCCCAGCCACATGGTCGCTTTCGCAACCGATACAGGTACCGAGGAACTCGCTCACACGGAAATGATTTGTGCCATTGTTCACCAGCTCACGAAAAACTTAAACGCAAAAGAATTGGAAGAACAGGGATTTGCCCCTTATTATATCGACCACACCATCGGCATCTGGCCACAGGCTGCATCCGGTGAGCCTTGGAGCGCAACCAGCATTCAGTCAACCGGTGACCCGCTTGCCGATATGCATGAAGATATGGCGGCAGAGCAGAAGGCTCGACTGACCTATGATAACATTCTGCGTCTTGTAAAAGACCCGGATGTCTGCGATCCGATTCGCTTCCTGCGTGAACGCGAACTGGTGCACTACCAGCGCTTTGGCGAAAGCCTTCGTCTGCTGCAGGATGATTTGAACAAGAAAAACTTCTATGCGTACAACCCGGATTTCGACAAACAGTTCTGCAAATAGATTTCTGCATTTTTTTAAAAGGGCAGTTCACATACTCGTGAGCTGCCCTTCTCTTCTTATTTTTTAGTTCGAATAGCTTTTGCCCTACACCATGCACCATAATAATTTTTACCATTATTGGTTACATACCCGCGAACTCTTAAATAATATTTCTTTTTCTTCGCCAGCCTGTTCATCGTAGTAGCAGTCAAATAAGAACTGCGGATGGATTTTGCCTTTTTGAACTTTTTGCTGGTTGCATATTGGTACTGATAAATAGCACCTTTATTCTTTCATCTTTATGCCTCCTTATATTTTTCATAAGCCACCTTAAGTCCGGATAAATCGTTTCTGTTTTTTATCGAATCCGATGAAATCGTCTTTATTCCTTTTGGACGGTACTTATCTTTATTTGTCTCCTCCGCATCACACGTGTACGATTTTTCTTTTGTGACAAGCTTACCGTTTTTTATCGCACAGGCAGTCATATCGCCCTCATATTGTGCCGGTATTTCACCCATATTCACAATACCGCTTTCGATAATCAAACCTTTTTTTCCCGGCCGGTAATAAAATTCAGTCCGTGCCGTCAACTCGTCTACCTCCCCCGCCACATATGCACCCTTTTCTTCGGAGTAAGAATAAAAACGGGCAAGATAACCATACTTTCCGGTTCCAAAATTAATTCCTAAACACGTTACAATCAGTTCCGGAATGTTGTCACCATTTACATCATAAAGAAAATAGCTGTAATCGGATACATATCCTGTTTTTCCGTTTTCGGTATAGCCCTTCACTTTCAATTTCTTACTTAGTATTTTCCGATAGGCATCCCGCCATCTATCCGCTATCGGAACCGGCGTCTGTGTCGGTTCCGGTGTCGCTGTCGGAGTCTCTGTGGCAGTTGCTTGGACTTGCTGCTCCGGAGCTGGCGTCGGTGCCGTCCGTTTTTCCTGCAACGCATTTGCCCCAAGGAAAATACCGGTTCCTATACTACCAATTGCAGCCAAACCGGCAACTGTCATCGTAACTTTTCCTGCAACAGTCTTTAAAAAACCTTTGGAAGCTTGTTTTGCAATCTTTGCTCCCTGATTCATTACCGACGCAGCCGATGGAATCACAAAGCCAGCGTTTTGTAAAAATGCCTGCTCTTCTTTGCGAAGCAGGAAAAGAAGAAGCGGAAGTGGTGCCATACTGTAGAGTTTGCAGCCTTTTTTCTGCAATTCCTCGGATTTCTTTTTAATTGCCTTGCGCCCATAATTCAAACGGGATTTCACGGTATTTTCCGAACATTCCATTGCCTCCGCAATTTCACGAATACTCGCACCCTCAAAATGAAACATCAAAATACACATTCTCTGGTCATCCGGCAGTGTATCTAACATTTCATGAACCATTTCCTGCGTTTCTTTTTCTGTGTAAGCAATTTCCGGCTGGCGGCTCGCATCGGTATCCATAATATTTAATTCCATTGCTTCACCTTCTTCATCTACACCTTCTAGGTCGGAGAAGAACAGCATTTTCTTTTTCTGAAGCGCATTTTTCGCCGTATTTGCAACAATCATTCCAAACCAATTCGGAAATTTCTGATAGTCCTGCAAGGTATTTAATTTTGTAAATGCCTGCACATAGGCATCCTGTAAAACATCCTGCGCATCCATGTCATTTCCCATATATTTTTTCGCAATGAAAAACTTTTTCTGATAGGTACTCTGATATAAAAAGTCATATCCTTCCTGATTTCCTGCCAGCGCACTTGCCACCGCTTCTGCATACTGTTCCATTTTTCTCATTTCCTCCTTACTCTTCTGCATATGTTCTTCGAATTACTACATTAAAGATATCTTTTCCATAACTTTTTTTGCTTACTTCCCAATCAAATCCATCGGTTCCCACTTTTGTTTTCCAAAATAAACATCTTGCGTAAGAGCTTGCCGGAACCCCCTGCCAGTATTTTTTGCCGTTTTTGTCAACAGCGGCGATGCAAAGCCATTCATGGTTCTCCTTTGGATTGCTCGCCAATCCTGCTTTAACGCCAATCACTTCGCAAATTTCATACAAGCGTTCGGACGATTCCCCGCAGACACCTTTATAAGTTCCCTGATAAATTGCCTTATATCGGTTTTTCACACCGCCTTCGCCATGAACCGGTCTGCCCTTTGAATCTTTATTATACTTCATATTCATGTCGCAGTACGTTTCTAAAATAAGGGCAATTTTCTGTGACTTCGTCGCCTTTTTAATAATGTCATCCACGGTACACTCGCCGCCAAAGTTTTCTAACGCAGTCCATTCATAAGTATATTTCTTATTTACTGTACGTTTCAGCATGTTCTTATATGCGCGCGGATTGCTTTTTAAATGTTCAAAATAATCCTTTTTTCCTGTTTGATAACACTGTTCATATTCACGGGCAATAATCCGAAGTCCTTCATCCGGGTTCTTCACAAGCGGGCGAAGTTTTTTGGCAATCTTCTCCAAATATGGATTTACGGTTTTTACAATAAATTTCTGCTTTTTGCCATTCGTATACGTTACCATAATATCCTCTTCATCAAGTCCCGTATTGCCACTGGCCTTTCCGGGCGTAAACTTGATTTTTTTACTGGAAATTTTCTTTCCTTTTGCCACACCTTTCAGTGTCTGATTCACGCCTACAACCTTTTTGATTTTCTTTGTCGTCTTTACTATTTTGGTTTCCTTTGTCTGAAGAAAAACCTTTTTAGTCCTATAATAGGTAACCTTCTTTGCCTCGCTGCGCGTCGGAATCATCCCCGCCATAATCATCGCAGCCATTAGTAAAGCCACAAAACCTCTCATTTTCGTTTTCATTTTCATCCTTCCTTTCTGTGTCTTTTACCTATAAGACAAGTGAAGTTTGAAAAAAGTTTTATATTTTTGAAATAAAATTTAAATATTCAATTTTTCCCCACGAATAAGAGTATACATAAGAAAAAACTATAATTCAATAAGAACCAATTATATTCCTATCTCCTTATAGTTTTTCCAAAAGAATCATTATTTCGTTTTAATCTGCCTTACGAATTACTAAAGCATCATTTTCCACATCCAGAGAAAGCACATCTCCTACTGCCACTTCATCCGCAAGCATCTTCTTCGCCAGCAGAGTTTCGACATTTTTCTGCAAATACCGCTTCAACGGTCTCGCACCATAAACCGGATCGTATGCTTTTTCCACAATATAATCAAGCGCCCTATCTGTAACGGTAAGAGAGATTTCTTTATCCTCAATTCTGCGGTTAATATCCTTGACAAGCAAATCAATGATGCCTCGGATATCGCTTTTTGAAAGAGGCTTAAACATAACAATCTCATCCAGACGGTTCAAAAACTCCGGTCGGAAATGATTTTTCAACTGCGACATCACAAGTTCCTCTGCCTCAGAAGAAATGTTTCCATTGTCATCAATGCCATCCAGCAAAAATTCTGCGCCAAGGTTTGACGTCATAATCAAAATGGTGTTTTTGAAATCCACCGTACGGCCCTGTGAATCCGTGATTCGTCCATCATCCAGCACTTGCAGCAAAACATTAAACACATCAGGATGTGCCTTTTCAATCTCATCAAAAAGGACAACTGAATATGGTCTGCGGCGCACGGCCTCGGTCAACTGCCCGCCCTCTTCATAACCAACATATCCCGGAGGCGCTCCAATCAGACGGGACACGGAATATTTCTCCATATATTCACTCATGTCAATACGAACCATATTGGCTTCATTATCAAACAAACACTCGGCAAGGCTCTTTGCCAGCTCGGTTTTACCAACACCGGTAGGTCCCATAAAGAGAAATGAACCAATCGGCTTAGTCGGGTCTTTAATGCCTGCTTTGGAACGAATAATCGCATCTGCCACTTTTGTCACACCATCATCCTGTCCAATCACTCTCTTATGAAGTTCATCATCCAGATGCAGTGTCTTATTTCTCTCCGACTCTGTTAATTTAGCAACCGGGATTCCTGTCCAGCGGGAAATAATCTGAGCAATTTCTTCGTCCGAAACGCTTTCGTGTACCATTTGCTGGTCACTTGTTTTAGCCGCATTTTCCGCTTCGTCCATCAATTGCTGCAAACGTGGCAGCTCGCCATATTCAAGTTCCGATGCACGCTCCAAATCACCGCTGTTTTTCGCCATCTCAATCTGATTATTCGTATTTTCTATCTCCGTTTTCAATTGATGGATTTTATCAACGGCTGCTTTCTCATTGTCCCAGCGTGCCTTTTTAACCGAAAAGTCTTCCTGTAGTTCACTTAACTCTTTCTGCAGTTCAGTAAGACGTCCCTTACTCAAGTTATCAGTTTCTTTTTTCAGCGCCGCTTCCTCAATCTGCAGCTGCATAATCTTTCGCTGGGTCTCATCGAGTTCCGTCGGCAGCGAGTCAAGTTCTGTCTTAATCAGTGCACACGCCTCATCCACCAAATCAATCGCCTTATCCGGCAGGAAACGGTCCGTGATGTAACGGTCTGCCAGTGTTGCCGCTGTCACAAGTGCGCCATCGGTAATTTTTACTCCATGGAAAATTTCATAGCGGTCTTTCAATCCACGCAAAATTGAAATCGTATCTTCTACCGTCGGTTCTTCCACCATTACCGGCTGGAAACGACGTTCCAAAGCTGCATCTTTTTCAATATACATACGGTACTCATCCAATGTTGTCGCACCGATACAGTGCAGCTCGCCACGTGCCAACATTGGCTTTAACAAGTTGCCGGCATCCATTGCACCATCTGTCTTTCCGGCACCGACAATTGTATGAAGTTCGTCGATAAACAAAATAATCTGTCCATCGCTTTCCTTCACTTCCTCAAGCACCGCCTTCAGACGTTCCTCAAACTCACCACGGTACTTCGCACCGGCTACCAAAGCACCCATATCCAGCGCAAATACCTGTTTATTTTTCAAGCCTTCCGGCACATCGCCGCGCACAATACGCTGTGCTAATCCCTCAACTACGGCAGTTTTACCAACACCCGGTTCACCAATCAGAACGGGATTATTTTTCGTCTTTCGCGACAAAATACGAATCATGTTACGGATTTCTTCATCTCGTCCAATTACCGGGTCTAATTTCTGATCCTTTGCCTGCTCCACCAAATCCGTTCCATACTTAGACAAACTCTCGTAAACTGCCTCCGGATTATCTGTCGTCACCTTCTGATTGCCACGCACCTGAGAAAGAGCCTGCAAAAATCTTTCCCTGTCAATGTTAAATTCCTTAAATAACTTCTTTATCTCCGGTGATGCTTTACGAAGCATGCTTAAGAACAAATGCTCCACGGAAATGTATTCATCACCCATTGCCTTTGCTTCGTTTTCGGCATAAATCAGAACTTTATTCAAATCATTGCCAACGTAAATCTGACCGCCTTCTACTTTTGGTCGTTTATTAATCAAGCCTTCCACCTGCGCCTGGAAAACGACCGGGTCAATGTCCATCTTCTTTAACAGACTGACAATCAAGCTGTCATCGACCGTCAGCATATTGTATAACAAATGCTCCTGCGCCAGCTCCTGATTTCCAAAATCGTACGCCGTCTTTTCAAGATTATTTACAATCTCCATTGATTTCTGTGTAAATTTACTAATGTTCATGTCGTTCACTCCCTTCAGTTTCAGTGAAATACAATCTCTTGTATGTTCTATCATATATATAACACAGTTATAATATAGCACTCGTTGTTAGCACTGTCAAGAGGTGAGTGCTAATTTTTTCAAAAATTTTTATTCGCTGCGTAAAACAGCAAACGCCACCCCAAACAAAACCCAAAATACCGGTGCCACGCAGATGGATGAGTCATTGGCAAGCCCCGCCACAAAATATCCGCTGACTCCACACAGAAATGCCAAAGAAATTTTCTGACTATGATTCCATTTTCCTTTTTTGAAACATTTACGGATGGTTCTGCCAAAAAGCAGCAGATACAACGCTAAAAATGCAAGCAGCGCAGGCAGTCCATCCTGAACCCAAATCTGCAAGTACATATTATGTGGCTTTGTAACAATCTGTTCATTGAAACCACAATTCACTTTTCCTACATAATCATCATTCGGAAATGCATACGCAAAATTATCCTGACCTACCCCAAGAAGTAATGCACGCTTCAACAACGGAAATGTGCGCGACCAGATATAGCCACGGTTTGACGCAAAATCATAATGTCCTTCCATACCAAAAGATTCCACATAGTGAAGCATATCCGGCTTCCCAACTCCGTTAATGTAACGCAGCCCCACACCAAGCATAGCAAAATCCCACGAATATTTATCATCCACCGTAAGACGCAATACATCAAAATAAGTTTTCTGTTCTTGATACGTAATTTGACGCTTAGTCGCCTCAAACAAAAGTCCCTGATACGCATCCCCTTTTAACTTAACACCACTGAAGGAATCGCCTGTCATTTCAATCTTTTTTCCATTCTCATTCAAAGCCTCAAATTCGTAAACCGTTGCATCGGCATCCCACCGAAGTGTAATCATTTTTCCTGAATGCAATGTAATTTTCACACTCGTGCCATCTGAAATCATAGAAGAAATATGGCTGCTGCACGGCTCTCCATTTCCCTTTATGACAGAGCAAAAGAATGTCGGATTTTTCCACAAAAACAAAGCTACCAGTCCGACTGCCACAACAAATACGCCACAAAGAATCTTCCTATTTTTATGGATATCCGAAAACAAAAACAACACCGCCACGCATACTGCCGCACCTACACCAACCATCCCGGCAAGCGAACCGGAACCCTTTAGCATAATAAGCTGGCACACAGCGGACGCCGCCGCCACAATTTTATATCTGTTTTTTTCATCCTGTACCGCCTCATAAATGGTAAGCGGAAGCACAAGTGCCACATAGGACCCAACATAATTAGGATTGTAAAGTGTTGCATAAGAAACCCCTTTTCCAAAACTTGCCGTAATTCCATTAAACTTCTTAGGCAGCGTATGCATAAACATGGTAAAAAATGGCGTTGTGACATCATTTGCCAGATAATCCACACCAAAAGCCTGTAACGCCCCTAAAACAGAAAGAATCAGCGACCCAATTAATAGCGCATGTACAATCACTTGAATTTTATTTTCACTCGATAAAAGAAAATAAGCAAGACAAAAAAGAGCAACATAAGCAGTCACCACAAGTATCCCTTCCATTTGCTCAAATCCACCGAATAACGCATCTATTTTTTCATCCGCAAGCAATGCCGATATTGCGGTAACACCCCAAAATACTGCCAGTAAAATCAAAACAATTTTCTGATTTTTAGTCGTCCACACCGCTTTTGCCTGCGCCCGCATCCACTGGGACACACAAAACAAAATAATAATCACAGCTCCTAAAAGAATCAGTGCTCCCCGCTTAAAGCCAAGAAAAAAATCAACAAATGAACCGCCGGATGCCCATGTATATTTCCCAATTCCCGATGAATACGCTGTCATCATTGTCAATAAGGGAACAACTGCCACGGCAAGAACCAGTGGCAGCATATAAAAATCAAATGAAGTTTTCTTTGACTGTTCCATCCTTTATACCTCTTCTTCTTTGGTCGAATCCGTAACGCCTGCCACAATCGCAGCTACCGCAGCAACCACAACAATCACTGCTACAATGGCAATCGCCGTAAATACACCAAGTGCTACTAATGCTCCCATACTCTCATCGTCCTTTCTCTCTTTATTTCCAACATCATTTGTAATAAGTATAACACTATCTTTCCCATTTTGCACGAATAAATTTGACAAGCCTATCTCTTGTCTGTTATAATTTCACTTGTT
>ULXW01000281.1_pt1 | contig 16131 bp, 9 predicted proteins | sample 1961661 | NCBI WGS metagenome assembly ULXW01 (sample SAMEA4835849, study PRJEB28245) | human gut metagenome | biome: gut microbiome; material: fecal sample | place: Denmark | collected 2008 | reverse complement strand
TATGTGGTTGTGGAGGATTTGAGGTATGGGAAGTTTGAGTATAGTATAATATCGCAGGAGTTACTCATTGTAATTACGATGTCAAACACCAGATTCAAACCTTTTGACACTGTAATCTCATTGTACAAATAAGCTGAAACACCGGCTTTTCTGTGCAAAACAAATAAGAAAGTGTAGAGGAAATTATGCATTACCACAATCCATTTCATCAAAAAAGACATACCACGAAAGCATCTCATGGTATAAAGTTTGTTACTTCAATCACTACGACCATTGCGCTGATCTTGGTCTGTGCGCTGGCAGTTTCGCAGATCATTCCGACAGACCGAACGGATCGATCTGCCAAAGTCGCACAGGGTAAAACAACCAGATCAAAAAAGCCTGTGAAAACGACATTTACCCCGGCTTCCGGTGAATTTCGCGGTGTATGGATCTCTTTTCAGGATATTGGAGAAAAGCGCTACACCAAAAAGCAGTTTGAGAATTTCATCAACAAGACGTTTGATAACTGCAAAAAAAATGGATTTAACGCTGTGATCGTTCATGTTCGTCCATTTGCCGATGCCTTGTATCCGTCCAGCTATTTTCCATGGTCTCGCTATGTATCCGGAAAAGCTGGGAAACATCCGGGATTCGATCCGCTCTCCTATGCGGTCAGCGCGGCACATAAGCGGGGCTTAGCTTTCCATGCATGGATCAACCCTTATCGCATTGCCAGCAATACGACCAACGTATATAAACTCCCGAAAAAATCCATTGCCCGAAAATGGGCTGTTTCCAAGAAAGCTTCCAAACGCCGCAATGTATTAAAATGGGATGGGAAACTGTACTTTAACCCGGCTTCCAAAGATGTTCAAAATCTTGTTTGCAATGGTGTCCGTGAGATCGTGCGCGATTATGCTGTAGACGGCATTCATTTTGACGATTATTTTTATCCGAATCTGGGTGCGAAATACAAAAAGGTATTTGACTACAAGGAATACAAAGCATACGCAAAGCGCTGCAAAAAGAAACACAAGAAAAAAGTTTCGATCGTAACTTGGCGCAGAAACAACGTATCCAACATGTTAAAACGTGTTCGAACCATCGTACATAGATTGGATAATAATTGCGTATTTGGTATCAGCCCGGCAGGCAATATCCGTAATTTATATGCAAAAAATAATTATTACGCAGATGTCAAAAAATGGATGCGTTCTTCCAAATATATTGATTATATCTGCCCACAGATTTACTGGACATTCAGTCAAAAGACTTGTCCTTTCCGCGAAACCACAAACAAATGGCTCGCGATACCACGCGCAAAATCCGTAAAAGTATATGTCGGTCTGGGCGGCTACCGTGCCGGCATCTCTAAACGAGAGGCAAAATTAGGAGCGGACGCAGAGTGGGGCACAAGCCGCACTAATCTCAAACGCCAGCTCCTATATTTACGCTCACAAAACAGTTGTGGCGGTTTTATGTTGTTCTCTTATTCCGATTTGATCCGCAAATCGGCACGCTCAGAAATGAAGCGGTTTACAAAATTGCTGAAAACTGTACCTTCAAATGCTGTAGGACCAACTGCGACGCCAACGGCAGGTCCAACCACTGTACCGACAGCAGTACCAACAGGAACTCCAACAGATGCTCCAACGGACAGCTCAATGGCAGCTCCAACAGAAACTCCAGCGGCAGCTCCAACAAACTAACCGACCGTTACTTAACAGCTAACTCTGCAGGCGGCTTTGCCAGTATGTTGTGCACCGGAATAACACTTACAATTGCATTTACCAGCATGATTGCCGCTATCAACGTTATCGCGCCCCACCATGGAAAGCTTAGATTCATTCCAAGGGATGGCACGGATGCGGCGAACTTCATAACACCTGTCGTGACCACAACCCCGGGAAGTGTCGTATAGCAATTGATCAGCAGCATTTCAAGTATAAAAGAACGGATAATACTTGCCTTGGAAATTCCAAGCAGGCGATACACCGTCAACTCCTCCATTCGTGATGATGCATTGGAGCGGATCGTATAATAAATAATCAACACAGACAAGATGACAGCAATCATTGCAAACAATGCCTTGCTTCTCGTCTTGTCTTTCATTTTGTTCCGATAGGCTTTCACTTGTTGCTCTGCCGGAATCGTCACTTTGACCCGAAACATTTTTTGATACGGTTTCAGTTCACTTTGCAATTGCTTTACCAGCTCTTCCCGCTGCTCCAAATCATCCACATAATATTTTATCTTCTGCATTCCCACTGCCAACTGGTCTGCTAATTGCTTACCGGCGGCATCTGTCAAAACATAATCAACATCACAGGAATTGTCAAATCCACCCACTACAATGTAATTTTCTCCTGCATTACTAACCGGTTCCTCTTCGTAAGACACGGAACTATTACCAAGCTGTTGCACCGGATATTCTTTCTGGTTTCCCTGAAATTCCTGATAACTTTTGATCTGATCATATTTTGACTGCGGAACCAGCATCTGATCATCCTGCAAGGTTACATTATCGTACTTACCCGGATACAGCTTCTGCAGCTCTGATAATGACATGACCGAATAGGAACTCGCAACCATTCCAAGCAGCTTTGATTGACTACAGTAAATGGACGCCTCGTTGTTGCCACTAATGCCAACTACCGTCAGATCTTTGCTGAATGTGTTAATAGAAAGTGTCTCTCCTAACAACTCCTTTGCGGACGCATATTGACCGGAAATAGCCGTGTCACTTTTCAAGAAACGATCCGCAACCAGCTTATCGATAACAATCTCATCCGATTTCTTTGGAAGCCGTCCATATAACAGATCTTTCTTCGTAACTTTCGATATGTCCACATAGGAAAAGTCGCGGATCACCTGGCTGCTCCCCCGCATCTGATATAACGTATCTGCCTGTATCACCAGGTCACGCGCTGCATCGTAAAACATCATATCCTTACGTTTCCCTTTCGAAAGCACCTTATTATAACACTCCTGCATGGTATCACCAACGGCATATTCTTCTGCCGGAGAAGCCAGTTTCATCTCCACCTGTACATAATGTGAATCATCCTTCACAATCTCTTCCCGATGCACCGTAACTGCTGTGATCAAGTCCGATATCGTCAGCGAAAGCATGATTGCTGTTATTAAAAGGATGACAACGATAAATGCCTGCTTTTTCCCCAACAACTTCAAATTTTCTAGTGTCATTCGCCAGGTTGCTTTCCAGGACAACCCGGATTTTTTACTCATTTCCAATGGAGATAATTCATATGAGAAGTTCTCAACATCTTCCATCTCCAGTTTTGGTCTTGGCTCATCAAAGATTTCACATCCGGCTTCTTCCCCCGCAAAGATCACATCACTTGCCATGTCACTCCGAATATAAAGTTTCCCACTTTTCCATGCCATTTTTAATCGAATAGGTTCCTCTTTGCTGTCCGCATTTTGGTACACTTCAATTTCATTTTCATCGCTTTGCATGGCCTGACATGTGAGCTCCGGCAAATAAATATTACCATCGTCCGATCGTTCATAACTGCTGCCGGAATGATTATCGTAATCTTTTGTAATCTCTCCATCCTTGATCTCTAGAATACGATCCGCAAAAAACTCAGCAATACGGCGCTCGTGCGATACTAAAATAACCAGACATTCCTTGGAAATCGCACGCAATATACTCATTGTACGTATTGTATTTTCCTCGTCCAGATTGCCGGTCGGCTCATCTGCCAATATGATCTGCGGTGATTTCACAAGTGCCCGGGCAATAGATACCCTCTGCTGCTGTCCACCCGACAATTTGGATACCAGCTTCTTTTTGTAACGGCCTATGCCAAGCTGCTCCAATACATACGATACTCTCTCATCTTTTTCCTCATCCGTCAGATCATAATGACTAAGTGCAAGCTTTACATTATAAGCAACCGTGTAATCCTGCAGCAAATAATAATTTTGGAAAATATAGCCAAATTTTTCACAACGCAAATGCTCAATTTTCTTTGGCTCGTACTTCTTTAATATCGTTTCGTCTACAGTAAGTGTTCCTCCCTGAAACACATCCAATCCACCAATGGTATTTAATAACGTGGTTTTTCCGGAACCGCTTTCCCCCAAAATACATACCAAACCTGTCTGTGGCAGCTCCAATGTAATATCATTCAATACATGAATCTCACTTCGTTTACCGCGGTTAAAATATTTCTGTAAATGTTCTATCTTGATCATTCGCTCACCTTCCCTTTTAACAAATGATTAAACGCTGCTACCATCACCATCGCAGCCACATAATTGTACATAAAGTACGCTAGGTACCCGGGCCATTCATAATAATAGAGCATAGCACGCAGCGCCGGCACAAAGATTCCAACTACATTCATCACTACCGCGACCACGATAATAGCAGTAATACTGTATCGACGCATCTCCATATAATTGATCTTGCCGATCAATTTTGTGGACATACCCATGAATTTTAAGATTTTCTGGTCTTTGATCTGAATCTTAAATATAGAACGTAAGATCAATATCTCAGCAGCCATCATCACTAATAGTATTGCCACTGCAATGCCGATCGTCCTTAAACGTTCCTGTACCAGATCTGAATCGTATTCATCTGCACCAAAACGCAGTGTACTCACAGCCTCATACCCGGCTTTATCCAATGCCTTTAACACATGATCCATTTTGGCGTAACTTGTAATATATACCGATGCCTGCCTGCTGTCGGTGCGATAATACTTCTCATAAATATTCTGAGAAACCTCTGCAAAATTTGCCCCACAGCCATTTATCTTCTCACCGGTTTCTACATTCTCGATCTGTTTGACATCCTTGCTTTTCATATCCTTGTCATACTGATCAATATGCAATAAACCGGACTGATCTAAAAGAGTCAAGTCATTATCTTCTGCCCGATACACCGCTGCTTCATATGCACCTGATACACAAAGTTCGTTATCCTTCTTCACGATATCGCCAACAATCGGCCACAATGTTGCCTGTCCCTGATATTTGCCAAGTTGTTGATTATAGGCATATTCATAGAATACTTTGCCACCGGTTACGGTACTTTGCAGCATTGTACATATCTCCGGCGAAAAGTACACCTGTTTATCCTTATTTTTTAACAGTCCGTTTACTTTCATCTTCCGCTGTATATAATTCTCCGTTGATGACCAAAGCACATCGCTTGTATAGAAAAATGTAATCGTATCACCAACCTTATATTTTCCCCGATCGTACAGTACAACTTCATCGATCTTCTTTGGCAGACTGCCCTTTACGAGATCCGATTTCTTCAAGCAGGAAGATGATCGCATGTATTGATCTTTCTTGACGTATTCAACGTTCTGCGAGTCGTACAGCCCCCCTTCATTGCTCGTACTCATCCTATTATAGCCGTACTCCTGTCTATAATCTTTTCCTTCCTCAAAATAATAATTGACGTCATTCACAATATCGTACTGATCCACCGAAACGACGTGCTTCATTTTGGTGAGTCGGTCAATATCTTTTTTCGTCATAAACTTTTGATCTTTACGTCTAATTGAAATGCGCTTATCGTCTTTGCGCGCAAAAGATGTTGCTGAATACTTTTTGGTGTAAATATCATCTGCATTCATTAGCAACTGCCCGATAAATAAAAACGATACGATAGCAGCAGCTAAGAAAAATCCCATAAACAATGCGATTTTTTCCGGCTGTCTCACTGCATTCATTCGCACAAAGATCCGCCCTATGGTACGATCGCGAAGTCGTTCCTCATTGCTTTCAGACTTTTTACCGTCTGACGTTTTCTCGTTGTTGTCCACATTCTCGGACATCTCCGATTTCTGATCTGTGTCCGTATTTTCGGACACTTCTGGCTTCTGATCCGTGTCCATATTTTCGGATACTTCTGACTTCTGATCTGTGTCCATATTTTCGGATACTTCTGACTTCTGATTCGTGTCCATATTTTCGGATACGTCCAAGATCAATGATCCATCATGCAATCGCACTTTTCTGGTAACATATTTTTCTACCTGTTCATAATTGTGAGTTACCATTATAACCAAATGGTCTTGCGAAAGATCTCGAAGCAATTTCACGATCTGCGCTCCGGTTTCACTGTCCAAGTTACCGGTTGGCTCATCCGCCACAATAATATCCGTATTCTTTGCCAACGCACGAGCAATCGACAATCTCTGCTTTTGACCACTGGACAACTTAGACGCACGCTGGTCTCTCTGTGCACTCAGGCCTACCCGTTCCAAATAATGAATTGCCTTGTCTCCGGCTTCTTTCTCAGGCACTCCCATGATCAAAAGCGCACTGACGATATTTTCTTTGGCGGTATAATGACCGATCAAACTATAATCTTGAAAAACAAAGCCGATCTTAGTACGACGATATTCTTCCCAGTCATCTTCATCATACTGAAATGTCGGCTGTCCATCCACATAAAGCTCCCCATCATCAAACGTATCCATACCGCTGATGATCCTAAGCAATGTTGACTTTCCGCTGCCGCTTTCCCCTGTGATCGCAACAAATTCACCCATGCGAAACTCCAGATTGATACCCTGCAATGCCTGTGTCACTGCTGTTTCGGAATAATAATACTTCGAAATATTTTGCAACTTAATTCTTACTTGCTGCATATTTCCCTCCTTTTTCACGTTGTACATACTTTGACTCCCAACATACTTTGACTCCCAAAAAAGCATATCATAAAAAAAGAGGCGAATCTTCCTGGAAAATTCTACCTCTACTAATATATTTTTTTCCGATTTCTGGAAATTTTAATGCAACATTCTATAATTATTGCTGTAATTTCACGTCCTGTCTTTGTTAATGAAACGCATCTGTCCTGCCTCTTCTCCATAACGCTTTGCAACAACTTCCAATCCCTGCAAATGACGACATTCGGAACATAAATTCCCGAAATCCAACGGCTTACCGCAGATTTGACAATACACCTGCGACACTGTTTTGCCATCTGTATTTTTGTACTGAATACGACCTTCACGGATCCATGCGCGTACCTTCGCATTGGAAATGCCAAAATGGTCAGCCACCTGAGATTCGTTCACATCATTTTTACGAATATAATCTTTCACTTCATTAAACAGATTCATTTCCATGCATGCCGGACATATATCTTTATTATATTCAGGATGTAATCTGCGTCCACACTGCTTACAGCTCTTTATCTCCGAATCTCCAAAACGATTTCTATCTACGATCATATTTTCCCTCCTCTTCTCATATTACTGCAGCTGCCTTTATTCATAAAGCCGGCTGCCACGAACTTTCTGCTCTTATAAGAATAGCACTCTACGAAAATACCGTCAAGAAAAGATACGATCGAACCAGACTTCGTAAATTTGGAACATTGCTTGTCCAAGACCATCACGGATCCAAATAATCCCCCAAATTGCTATTTATTGTTGGAACAGGCTGTGGCGTTGTTGTGTTCTTACGTTTCGAGCTGCTGTCTGTTCCCTTATTTGAGGAAGAAGAATCGCTGTCTGTCCCGGCATTCCCGGTTGACGAATTCTTGGTCTGCGTATCATCATTCGACTGGTTATACTGCAGATTGGAAATCTGTTCACTATCCATATCATAAACATAACTTCCACTCACATCTACGCCATCTTCTGCTTCTGCCGCAAAATCAATCGTTAGCCTGCTCCCATTTTGTTCCGCGAGCTTGTACACCGCAATTGCTCCACTTTTAAACTGAATCTGTGTGTCATTATATTTGGCAAAGATACTGCTGAGAATATCATTACCGTCTTCCTGCCGGTACAGTTCCGTAGCTTTATCAACATCATACAGCACAAATGTCTGTGCTTTGGTGCCATTATAGATCAATACTGCATATCGTCCGGTCGAAGCATCAGATTGCGGCACCCACTTCAACTCGCAAAAATATCCCTTGACCTCGTTCATCTTTTTCTTGTTTTGTGACATCATGATCTGACCGATTTCCGGACTTCCGGTCGTATCAGTGGTCGTCTGCACGCGCATACACTCGTTGCCATCGGCATCTTCCAAAGTCTCTGTCTTGCTGACGCCCGCTTCCTCTGTTCCCTGTGACGCCCTTCTATGCTGATTCAATTCATCAGACGATAATTTCTTTGCCAGGAACTTTGTTGCATCGCTGTCCCAAATATAGTACAGCTTTCCATCGGAGAGCTGCATATAAAACAAGTCCTTCACGTCCGATTCCTGACTCGGCTTCACAGACTGCATCGATGCCGCCTGTTCCCCATATACCGCCTCTGAGACGATCTGCAAACCGGTCTCCTGCATCTGAAACATTACGTACACATACGTCCGCAAGTTCTTAACCTGTTTTGCCGGTGTCGACGTGACGTTCTCGACGACCTTGCTTGACGCTGTTGCCTTAGCACTTTCGTCAGTCTTGCCAGCTGGTGTCGGCGTGACGTTCTCGGCGACCTTGCTTGACGCTGTTTTTGACTTGCTGTCCGTTTTGTTGGACAGCAATCTCCCGATCTGCTTTTGCTCTGTTGCATCCCACGCTCTCTGCTGTCCCAAAAGCAGTTCTTGAATTCCATCATTATTATAGTCACCGGTCTGCAGCTTCAATCCCTCCGGGAAATAAAGCGTATCCTTCGCAATCCCCTGCTCTCGAAACACTTTCTGCAGGTCAACAACTGCCAATTCACTGCCTGCTGCATCCGCAAGCTGCAGCTCATAACTGTTTGCAAGAATCCTGCCGTTGGCTTCATTACGCTTATGCCGCAAGGAAACTGTCTGTTTCAGTCCACTTGGCGACAATACATCTGTCTGCGAAAGGATGAGATTCGTTTTTCTCGTGTCCTTATTTGCGGACAGTTTCTCACTCCCGGCATTCCACGTTCCTCCCGCCCATACATTTTGAACCGGACGCAACAAAAAAAGCCAGAAAAACATCAAAAGCAAAAGGATCACACCGGTCATTTTATAACACATTCGGTCGGATCCCTGATGCAGCAAACGCTGCGACCGTCTCTCTAAGTCTGTTTCAAAGCTTGCACACGCAGTAAATGGCACACGGTTTTCCTGCGGTACAATGTTCAAAATCCCTTGTATATACGCATTCTTGTCTGCCGCACTGCATCTGTCCACGGCACATTCATCGCACGCCATCTGCTCATCCCGTCTAACCAAAAATACGGCAGCCCATACGCAAGGATCGTACCAATGCAAAAGCAGCGCCGCTACATAAAACGCATTCCAAAGATTGCTTCTGCGAGCACGTCGACACTCCATATGTGCTAATGTATATTTCGCCTCCTGCACATTCATCGTTTCCGGCAAAAACACGCGATTCACGAACAGACCTGTCATGACCGGCAATTCGACCGCTGACTGGTACAAAGTACCCTCCAGTTGTTTTTCCCGCATACGGATCGCGGAACGCACCTTTCCCGCCCGAATCACCAAAAGAACTACCAATAACAGCATTCCTGCAAAGTATCCTATCGCCATGATCCGATAGAGAGACGTTACTTGTATGTTCGCTTGCCATGCATCGCGCAGACTGCGAAGCAGTCCGCCATGCTGCGCATCGATATCAAGTCCTACATCTGCTAAAAATCGATGGTAACTGCGATTCCACGGCGGAACAATACTAAACATACTGGAAATCTGGATCGGACACACGATCCGCAAAAAATACAACCGCCACAGCCATACCATATATTTCTTTGGCAGACCACTTATAACCACACGCAAAAACAGCAGCGGCAGGAACAAACTCACAGCCGCCGCTTCCATTGCGATCACAGTATAAAAAAAGCGATATAAAAAAGCAAAGCCAGCGCTTTGCTTTGCAAGAATTGCTAAAGCAATTCTTGGTGATGTCACGCCACACAACAGCAGTTTCCTATAAATTGAAAAAGCAAAGCCAGCGCTTTGCTTTGCAAGAATTGCTAAAGCTATTCTTGGCGATGTCGCGCTACACAACAGCAATTTCATATCAATTAAAATATCCAAGTGCATTACTATGCCTCCGCATTCACCTTCATTTTTTGCCCAATTACACATTATAAAGCGGTTTGTCGCAATACGCAAGCAGGAATACATCGGTTTGCCGTAATACGAAAGCAGGAATAAAGCTGTTTACCGTAATACGCAATACGCAAGACTGAACTTTGGTTGCAATTCCCATGCCAACGTGGTACATTTGAACTACCGCTTAAAATGATAACTAGATCATAATAGAAAAATAAGGAGTACCTATGAACGATTTATTTTTGAAAGTTGCTGCTGCAACGCCGGACATCCGTGTTGCAGATCCCGATTACAATACAGAGCAGATCATCGAATGTATGCAGAAAGCAAATACAGAGCATGCGAAGCTGTTGGTTTTGCCGGAACTTTGTCTGACCGGCTATACCTGTGGCGATCTCTTTTTACAAAAGGCGTTATTAGACGGTGCCATCTCCGGCCTGAACCGTATTCGGAAAGTGTCCGCTAATATGGATATGATGACCATTGTTGGTCTGCCTTTTTCTTATATGAACCGGCTATATAACGTAGCCGCTGTCGTATTCCATGGAGAAGTAATATGTCTGATCCCCAAAACTTTTATTCCGAATTATTCCGAATTTTATGAAGCAAGGCATTTTACAGCCGCCCCGAAAGAGGGCATTTTCCTTCATATGCCGGAACTTTGCGATGAGGAGGGATTAGATCTCATCTGGTTTGGCAGCAAGACCTTGTTTCAAGCAGACAATATGCCGGGATTGATCATTGGTGCGGAGATCTGCGAGGACTTATGGACTGCAGCGCCACCTTCTACCGCACACGCTCTGCACGGTGCAACCGTCATTGTTAATCTGTCGGCCAGCGATGAAACAACCGGCAAAGATATTTATCGCCGTGAGTTAGTAACCGGACAGTCTGCCCGCCTTTTGTGTGCATATATTTATGCAGATGCAGGAGAAGGCGAATCCTCTACGGATCTTGTATTCGCCGGGCATAATCTGATTGCCGAAAACGGTACACTGCTCAACGAAAGCAAGCGTTTCCAAAATGGTATGATCCTGTCTGAGATCGATCTGGGGCGTTTAACCAGTGAGCGTAGACGCATTTCCACGTTTCCACAAATTGTTCCGGGCACCGATGAGTCAGAGAAAGATGCTTATCAGATTATTCATTTTACATTTCAGCAGTTGGAAGAGACAACGCTCACAAGACATTATGAACGAACACCGTTTGTCCCGAACAGTAAGGCAGACCGCGACCGCCGCTGCGATGAAATTTTACACATTCAGGCGATGGGACTCAAAAAAAGATTGGCGCATACCCATTGCACCAGCGCTGTGATCGGCATATCCGGCGGATTGGACTCAACGCTGGCTCTGTTAGTTACTGCGAAAGCCTTTGATCTGCTTGGACTTGACCGAAGTGGAATCGTTGCCGTCACGATGCCTTGTTTTGGCACGACCGACCGCACTTACCAAAACGCCTGCACACTCACAAAGCAGCTCGGCGCAACACTAAAAGAAGTCCCGATCCACGAAGCAGTTGAACTTCATTTTCGGGACATCGGACACGATCCGAGCAGCCATGATGTTACGTATGAAAACTCACAGGCCAGACAGCGCACACTGATCTTAATGGATCTTGCCAACCAGTCAAATGGTATGGTGATCGGTACCGGTGACATGTCAGAGCTGGCACTCGGCTGGGCAACTTACAACGGCGACCATATGTCCATGTATGGCGTCAACGCGTCCGTTCCAAAGACGTTGGTTCGTTATTTGGTATCCTATTATGCGGAAACAACGGAAGATCCTTCGCTAAAAGCTGTGTTATTAGATGTCTTAGATACCCCGGTAAGTCCGGAACTCCTGCCTCCAAAGGACGGCAAGATTGCTCAGAAAACAGAAAATATTGTAGGTCCTTATGAACTGCATGATTTCTTCTTGTATTATCTAATGCGTTTTGGATATGCACCGACGAAAATCTTTCGTTTGGCAAAATATACATTTACGGGAGAATACGATGATAAAACCATCTATAAATGGTTGAGAACATTTTATTGGCGTTTCTTCGCCCAGCAATTTAAGCGTTCCTGTCTGCCGGATGGGCCAAAGGTCGGCAGCGTTGCATTGTCACCGCGCGGCGACTGGCGTATGCCTAGTGATGTCTCCGCTGCTCTTTGGATGAAAGAATTGGATACGATCGAACAATCTCTTTGATTATCAAAAACGTTCTAATGCCCGTGTCGGAATTTCATTGCCGGTGCGGGCATCTAATATGCTCTCTGTTTCGCTCAGTGCATTCTGATACCACATTGCTGCTTCCGCCAGATCCCCACACTCTTCAAAATAAGCTCCAAGTTCACAGCATAGCTCAGAAGTAGGTGCCGTCACTGCATCCCGCAATGCATATGCCAAAAAATGCGAAACATCTCCCTCCAAACGATAACCTCGTGTCAGCACACAGATTGCCTCTCGAAGCGCATCCTGTCCACTGTCCGGATCCTCCATTACTCTTTGGAAAAATCCCTTTGCTCTGTTAAAATCGCTGACGTCTCCACAGCGATACAATTCCATTGCGTACATGTGGCGCAATTTGTCGGACAACAGTTTCTCACGATCCGCTGCGGCTGCCAGTGCCTCTAGGTCTCTTTTGGCATGTCCGGACGATGGTCTGTGCTGAATACGTATCTCACTGTCAAACACAACCGGCTCCAAACGTAATGTCTCATGAATCGGATCGATCCAAGTAAACGAACGCAGTCTCTTATATAATTTAGGGCGGTACTCCTCCGCAAAATTATATACGGTACTAAGTTCCGGCGGTGTGCAATACAGCATTTGCACGATCTCAACCTCAGGCAGCAATACCTTTTTGAGCTGCAATAATTTCTGCAGCTCTTCCAGCTCCAAATATTCATCGGCATCTGCCGTATAAATGTAATCACCGGTTGCCTTGGAAGCTGCATAGTTCCTTGCCTCTGCAAAGTTTCCTGTCCATGCAAAATCATAGATCTGATCGGTATACGCTGCGGCGATCTTTTTGGTTGCATCGGTAGATCCGGTATCCACTATAATGATCTCATCCATCGCTGATGCCATGGACTCCAAGCACCGATTCAAAACTGCCTCTTCATTTTTCACAATCATACAAAGGCTAAATTTCATGCACTTCTCCTCCTGGCACACACTACCGCAGCGTGTCTCATGCCACATCCTGATACATCTTATTCTGTGTCGTCCCCGGTATCGCCTCCGACATCATCCGGCTGTGTATTATCGCTCGGCACATCACTTGGGTCATCATCAATAGTCGTTGGTGGTTCCGTTATCTCCGGCTCTGCCTTTGGTGTTGCCGTAACAACCGGCTTTTTGGTTGCTTTTGGCTTTGCCGTCTCCTCCGGTGTTTCTGTCTCACGAGCCTCAGGATCGATCGTTTCACGTGGTTTTGTCGAGTAACTTCCATCTTTCTTGTCTGACTTGCTGCTTGATGATTCCGATTCCACAAAATCCTTATTCTCCAGACCGATATGAATCTCGTTCATAAAGTTTTCCCAAATTGTAAGCGGATACGTACTTCCGTACAGATCCTCTAATGTTCTTGGCGAATCATATCCCACCCATACCGTCGTTGTATAATATGGAGTAAATCCACAGAACCATCCATCTTTTTTGTCGTTCGTCGTTCCCGTCTTACCGGCGCAAGACATATTGTTCAATTCATGTCCTGCTGCTGTACCACTTGTCAATACACCGGTCAAAATATCTGTCATGGAACGTGCTGCATTTTTCTCATAGACTTTCGTTCCCTTCCGCTTGGTTCCGTTATTCTTCAAAATAACATTTCCCTCGGAATCTGTAATCTTCTTAATGCAGGTCGGCTCGCGGTAAACGCCATCATTTGCGATCGTCGCATACGCAGAAGCCATCTCGACCGTTGTCACGCCGTTCGTCAGTCCACCAAGCGATGCAGATAGATAATAGTCATTGTCTACAATATTGGCAAAATGCATTTTGAGCGGATAACTAAGACCAACCTTCGGCGTAATTTCCTTAAAGATCTTCCAAGCGACAACGTTCTTGGACTTCTCTACGGCACGGCGCAACGTGATCTTTCCAAGATAGCTGTTGCCCGAGTTGCTAGGGCCACCCTTAAACCTTGAATCATCTACGATCGAATTCGGTGTATAGCCGCGTTCCAATGCAGGCGTATATACCGCGACCGGCTTAAAGCAGCTACCCGGCTGACGATAACTCTGGAAAGCTCGATTCAACGTATAACCCGTCGTTGATTTCTGCTTACGTCCACCGACAATTGCAACTACGAATCCCGTCTCATTGTCAATGCAAGTAGCCGCGCCCTGTAACTTGTAAGTACCATCCTTTGTTTTTTCCTTAAATCCCTTCAGGGCATCATTCACACTCGTCTGCAGTTTTTTCTGTCTGGAACGACTGAGCGATGTATAAATATGATAGCCGCCGGTATTCAACTGTGTTCTACACTCGTCGTACAGCGTATCGTACTCTTTTTGATAATTTTTGCGATCCGCGTCATTGGCAAATTCATAGCGGAACTCAAATCCATGTTGCTGCATCAACGCTTTTGTCGCACAACTGATCGCATACGTAGCCATATAGTCCTGACTCTTGATCGCCTCTGCCGGATCCAGGACAATCTCCGTATAAGAAGCATCGCTGTACTCTGCCTCCGTAATTTTCTTTTCCTGCAAAAGCTGTTTCAAAATACGGTCTTTACGCTTGATCGCATTGTCATAATGTTCCAACGGATTATACGTTTCCGGTCGGTTCGGGATCGAACACAAAAATGCCACCTCTGCAAGATTCAGCTCCGAAGTTCCCTTGCTAAAGTAAGCTCTGCTGGCTGACTCGATACCGTACTTCGCATTTGCAAAACATACGTTATTAATGTAAAATTCCAAGATCTGGTCTTTGGTATATTTCTTCTCCAGCTCCATTGCGTAAAAAATTTCGCGCACTTTTCGCTCATACGTTTTATCATCCGTCAAATAGATCTTACGGGCAAGCTGCTGCGTGATCGTACTTCCGCCTCGAGAAATCTTTTCATGGAACAAACGACTCTTTACAAGCAGCACTGCCGCTTTCATAGTGGAGAGAATATTCACCCCGTCATGTTCATAAAAATCTCGATCTTCCGTCACGATAAAACAATCTTTCACCGATTGCGGAATTTGATCAAACGCCAAATAATAGGAATCTTTGTCTCCCCGCAACTTGGCGATCACTTTTTTATCTGCCGAATAAATAAAACTGGTCTCCGAAGAACGGAACGTTTCCGTCGTCGATGACTGCACATCCTGCTTTGCCTGATTGCGCCAACGCAACAGATCATCTCCAAATTTAACGTAAAAAACAATCATTACTACCATGATGATCAATAATATAACAAGCAGTGCAATTTTCATCGCCAACCGAAGCTTCGGATGCTTTCGCTCTTTTTTGCGGTGTGAACTTTTGTCCCCCGCTACTCTAAATCCACTCATATCCTCCTCTTTCTGCGCAGTCTTATATCAACTTTTTGCGCCCCTTATTTTCTGTATCACATTTAGCAATTTCCCCTTAACAACTCACAAATCCACTCTTCTAGAGCTTTCCAGCTCGTCTCGCACGCTGATCTGCTCGCTTCTCCAAGAGGCTCATTATATGATATTTCGTACTTTTTACGGCATTATAATAGCATATTTCTATAAAAATTTCATCCTTTCCATAGCATTTCACAAAATTGTAAGATTCAGTCATGATCTCGTATGACATCTTTTTTAAGCCTTATTTCATAAATTCCATTAATAAGAACAAAGCCAGCGCTTTGCTTTGCAAGAATTGCTAAAGCAATTTTTGGTGGTATAACGTAACAGCACGAGTAATTTCCTATTCCGTAATAAAAGCAGAGGATGTACTTTTAGTCACATCCTCTGCCAGTAGTTATACACTTTTTAGTTGTCAACTCATGTTTCAAGAAACATAGTAAACATTACTTGATGACTTTCACTTTTATCTTGTATCGTTTCTTTAAAAATTTACGTTCCTTATACATTTCTGAGTTCTTTGGTGTTTTTATGGTAATGTTGGAAAGGTTGCACTTTAATCCCCGATAATAAAATATGCTGTCAATGTACAACCAAAGATTTTT
>ULXW01009312.1_pt1 | contig 16152 bp, 10 predicted proteins | sample 1961661 | NCBI WGS metagenome assembly ULXW01 (sample SAMEA4835849, study PRJEB28245) | human gut metagenome | biome: gut microbiome; material: fecal sample | place: Denmark | collected 2008 | reverse complement strand
GAAGACATTTGTCCCTTTTTATTCGTCTTTTCCAGAGATTTATAGTAACATCGCCAATGAGCGAATGTACGAGCCTGTCAAGTCCGTATTCGATACTATCAGTACTGATAAGATAAAGAAAGAAAATTCCATTATTACAAGTATTTCGGATTTGCAATATGTCATTCCCGATCCTGATACGAGAAAGTTTGTTCAAACTATTCTCAGACGTGAAACTTCTGTTGACGAAATAAGGAAAAGACTACATGTTCCCATACTATTGCTTCATGAATGCGATAAGACACAGAAAGCAACTGAGTTGTCAGAGACTTATTTGGAAGAGATTAAGCGATACCATTTGGACCGAGCTGTCAACTATTTCAATATTCAGAACGGTAAGCAAAAGAAACAGAATGTCCATGGCTACGATAATATTCAATTCCATTTGATTCTTTTCCCTGTCCCTAATAAAAATGAGATTGTCAATTGGTTTGTAGAACGAGCTAAACAAATTAAGGAAGATGCTTGATTACGAGATATACTCCGAGTGCGATCAGATTAATGATTTGATTGAGAAGCGAGACTTGGCGACGGCTCGCTGTAAAGTGATCAATTTATTGGATAGAATGCAACAAGACGGGAACCAGTATAATCCTATGGTTAATCATTTCATCCGGGTTGTCGGTCTATTCCCATATATCGATAAAAAGACAGCATCATGGGACGATCAAGTCGTGGTCGAGGCATTCAAAGCAGATGTTGGCGATAAAACACCCGTAACACTGCATAGTGCCCAGTCTCGTGTTTTGAAGCGCCTATTGCTTGGCGAGAATATCGCTGTGAGTGCCCCTACGAGTTTTGGCAAAAGTTTTATCATCGACGCTTTCATTTCAATCAGAAAACCGGACAATGTGGTTATAATCGTTCCAACGATAGCCTTAGCGGATGAAACACGCCGCAGGATTGAACATAAGTTTTCTCGTTTCTATAAGATAATTACTACCACGGATGCCACCATTACAGAAAGAAACATTTTTATCTTTCCGCAAGAACGCAGCTTTGCTTATTTCGATAAGCTTGAAAAGATTGACATGCTCATCGTGGATGAGTTCTACAAGGCAAGTTCCATGTTCGATGACTCCAGAAGTTCCTCTCTGCTAAGTGCGATGATAGAATTGGGGAAAATTTCTCGACAACGGTATTACCTTGCTCCCAACATTCATAAAATTTCTGACAACGTCTTTACCGAAGGAATGCAGTTTATGCGTTTAACGGACTTTAAAACAGTCATTACAAAGGCGGCCCATCTTTATAAGAATTTGCCCAAAAGCGCAGACAAGGAGCAATTTAAAAAAGGACATCTTCTGAAAATTTTACAAAAAAAGAGAGCAAAAACGCTGATCTATGCCGGCAGTTATAAGAATATCGATACAATCTCGAATATCCTTGCCAATGATTTAGCGGTAAAAAAGACCTCACTTCTTCAGGATTTCAACGATTGGCTTAGAGTTAATTATGGACGTAAATTTTCGCTATGCAAGTTAAGTGAAAGAGGAATTGGGGTACATAATGGCAAGATGCACAGATCATTGAGTCAAATACAGGTCAAACTTTTTGAGCAAGAAGAAGGTATTGACACAATGGTTTCCACATCTTCGATTATTGAAGGTGTAAATACTCAAGCCGAACAAGTAGTTGTTTGGTCTAACAAGAATGGCTCGTGCAAGTTTGACTATTTTACTTATAGGAACATCATTGGCCGTGCAGGTCGTATGTTCAAGTATTTTGTGGGAAAGGTGTATTTGTTGGAAGAACCTCCTGTACAAGAAAATACAACCCTCGAGATCGATTTTCCGGAAGAGGTTGTTGAATCTCTGGATTCAGCAAATCCGGGCGTAGAAATCAACGAAGAGCAGAATGACCGTATTAAAGAGTATGAGTCTTTTATGATAAAAGCTTTAGGACGAGAAAACTTCAACAACATCCGTAGGCTCCCTGCTTTCAAATCTTGTGATTCCAAACTCATAAAAACTTTGGTAAGAAAGTTAAAGGCAGACCCTGCCTGGCCCCAAAATTATGCTGCCCTTGCAGCAACTAATACATATAATTGGCGTGAACCTATTAAAGATGTCATTAATCTCCTTGGTGATAAAATGGGAGGATTGATAAAACTTGCTATATGGAAAATGCCAAAGAATTGGTCTCATTCTGTGGCATTCATCTATGATGAATTAGAAAAGGACGGATATAAAATTAGTTACGAAGACTTATTCGCAGCTGAACGTTACCTTTCATACAACTTATGCACAACTTTATCTGTCATTAATATTTTGAAAAAATCTTTCGATCCGGCAGCTCCCGACATATCTCTCTTTATAGGACGGGCATCTAACGCATTCCTTCCAAAACTCGTATATCAACTAGAAGAGTATGGGTTGCCAAGAATGATCAGTCGCAAGATTCAAGATTCTGGTTTAATTAATTTGGAGGATGATACTAAGGAAATTTCTGAAATTATCATACAATTTAAAACAATAAGTCCAAAGAACCTCATTTCAAATCTTAAAGATATAATGCCTTTTGACAAATTTATTATTCAATATTTTTATGAAGGTATCAGTTAAATAGAACGGGATTCTTTTTCTCGTTGAAAACTGTTGCTCCACAATATGCCCAAGCAAAAAGAAATAATATTTTAGAAGAAACCGACCACATCGGGCGGTCCCAAAACTATGGTTATGCCGACAAAAGCGACAGATAAGGACAAGAAATTATAAATCTTGCGCAGTTGGCACTCTCACGCATAAAAAATCACTCGGTAGCAAGGTATTGCCGAAACTTTTGATTATTTTTGCGTTGGATTTGAGGTAACTCCTTTCCAAGACATATTAGAAAAGAAAGAAGCGTTATGCTTATCCTGTACTTGAAAACGTAGGAAATTTTCAAATTGGATACAAAGATAGCATAGTGGTTCTCACGCTATAGCGTGGGCTGCTATTGTTACATCTGTATCCAAGGTTTCCTACGACCTTCAAGTAAGAGTGTGGCATACAGTTCCACGCTTGAACCGAATGATATTCTATATTTTTTTAATTATCAAATCAAATACGTTCTATTATTTGTGATTTGATACCATAAAGTTCCCATAAAAAGTAATCGACAAGTATCGTCATTAGAGTCAATGATACTAAAAATAGAAGTTGACACATAAAAATGTCGATAAAAGAAGTATACGTAGTCGTAATTGACGTTTTGCTCACTTTTTTGTGGCGAATTGCAACATTTAACCTTCTTGGTCAATTATATTCTCTAAATATACTTATCTTTGTAACCATGTAATGGATATATAATAATATGGAGCGCAAATTACTGAATCGAATCAAAGTCGTTCTCGCAGAGAAAAACAAGAGCAATAAATGGCTCTCGGAACAATTGGATAAGGATCCTGCCATAATTTCTAAATGGGTTACAAATACAACGCAGCCCAATGTTGAGATGCTGATCCAAATAGCAAAAGTTCTGGATGTGTCTGTGGATGACTTGCTGAGAACTGAATGAATAAATTTATGGGAGAAGCAAAACTATATAAGTACTTGGATTTTAACGGTGGGTTGATGATGCTGCATTATGGCAATCTTCAATTCACTAACGCTACGCAATTAAATGACCCGTTTGATTGCCATCCCTCGTTAATTGATTTTTCCGATGTTCCGAAAGAAGCATGTGGAGGATGGACTCCGGAAATAATTGAAGAATTGAGAAGAGATCCATTTCGTAGAACCAGAGAAGAGGCATGGATATGTAGTCTTTCTAAGATATATGATTCAATTTTGATGTGGAGCTATTACAGCAAGCATAAAGGTATTTGCATCGGTCTGGATATGGAGAAAGTTAGAAAGTATCTTTCTCGTATATATGGCAATGTTATGATCGGCTGCTCGGAAGTGGAGGTACAATATAAAGACATTGTAGAGAAGCCCGATTATTTCAGGGATGCAAAAGACTTTTTTCATTATCAAATATCCACCAAAGCAAAAGCTTGGGAGCATGAACAAGAAGTGCGTTTATTTATATTAGAGCCATGGCCGGCATATATGAAGTTGCTACCGTGGCAAAATGATAATAAAGGCCCGATTGACTGGAAAGAAATGAGGGCATTCCCCGAAATTGGAGGAGAGTGTTTCGAATCCGTTTATCTGGGGATCAATATGGATGTCGAAGAAAAATCAAAAATAATCCGTGTTGCCCGAAAGCTGAATCCCGACATTAAGATTTTCCAAATGGAGATTGATGCAAATGCTTTTAGGTTAAACACCAAACTAATAGAGTAAAACGATGGCCAAGAAACAAACAAAAATAACAAAGGAGGAGACCTTAGAAACCATACTTTTCAACTGCCGTAACAGTTTGAGAGGACGTGCTGCCATGACCGACAAGCGCGATTTATTGCTGACTCTTGTGTTCTTGAAATTCATAGGGGAACGGTTCAAGCAGCAAAAGGATAAAATCAGGCACGAGATTGTGGAGGTTCAAGGCATTCACGACGAGGCTTTTGTTGAAATGCAGCTGTCCCGTCCCAATCAGTATATGCAGGACGGCGTGTTCTTCCTGACAGATGAGACGTTCTGGGACAAGCTTATTCTTACGGCTCCTACCGGTATGGCCATCGCTTTCGATACAGCCATAAAGACGTTGGACGACAATGAGCCTAAACTGAAGAATGCCCTGCCGCAGCAGATTTTCACGAAAACGGCCCTTGAACCGGGTGTCTTGAAAAGTGTGGTGGACGAGATTAACAAGATAGATCCCAAAAAGTTCACCGATCACGACCTTATAGGACGTGTATATGAATATTTTTTACAGGCTTTCTCTATCAACGCCGACAAGGAGGAAGGTGAGTTCTACACGCCGCATTCTATCGTAGAACTTATCGCCTCACTTATTGAGCCGTTCGACGGTACGGTCTATGACCCTTGCTGTGGGTCAGGCGGTATGTTCGTGCAGGCAACCAAGTTCATTGAAGCACATGGCGGCAACACCAAAGCGGTCAACGTGTATGGGCAGGAATCCGAACCGGCGACCTATCGTCTGGCAAAGATGAATCTGGCTATTCGCGGTATATCCTACCATTTGGGAGACAAAGCGGTATCTACCTTCTCCGACGACCAGCATAAAGACCTCAAATTCGACTACATCATGGCAAATCCGCCATTCAATTTGAAGAAATATGCCGAGTATGGAGAATTTGAGACTGACCCCCGCTGGAAAGGTTATGGCGTTCCGCCGGCCAGCAATGCCAACTACGCATGGATTCTCCATATCCTGAACAAACTGGATGTCAATCACGGAATTGCAGGATTCCTGCTTGCCAATGGAGCATTGGACGACAGCGACACGCTTGAAATACGCAAACAGTTGATCGAAAACGACAAAATCGAGGCTATCATCGTCCTGCCGCGCAACATGTTCTATTCTACCGATATATCCGTCACGTTATGGATTCTGAACAACAGCAAGAAAGGTGGTCCCTGGCACGGCAGGCAACTGCGTAACCGAACGGGCGAGATCCTATTTATTGACTTGCGCACATGGAACAGCAACATATACGAAAAGAAATATGTTCGCCTGTCAGAAACAGAAATCAGCCGTGTTTGCCAAATCTATTTCGACTGGCAGACCGAGAATTTCGCCGAGTATGCCGAGCCTGAATTATACTGTGCTGCTCATCGTGACGAAATCCAACAGAAAGGATATTCTCTCGTCCCTTCCAGATATATCGAATTTATCGACCGCGATACGGAGATTGATTATAAATCAGCCCTTACCGAGATGAGCCGCAAGTTTGACGAACTGAAGAAAAGATGGGATGCCAATGAAGCCGAGCTCATAAACGCTTTCAAAATTCTGGGATATGGAAAAGAATAAACTACAGACCGACATAATAACCGAAAATTTCGTTTCCGATATCAGAACCATCATAGAGCAAGGACGGAAACAAGCCTATGCTGCAACCGGTCAAATAGCCATTATGACTTATTGGAACATCGGGCGGCGTATCGTGGAAGAAGAACAGCATGGAGCAAGCAGGGCGGCATACGGACAAAAACTTATCCCGGCTCTTGCTGCCAGGCTTTCTGCAGAATACGGGACCGGCTATGGTAAGCGTAATTTGGCATATTACCGAAAGTTCTATTTGGAATTCAAGGATGTAGAAATTTTGCACACGCGTGTGCAAAATCTTACCTGGTCACATGTCCGCAGGCTCCTTTCCGTCAGTAATACGCAAGCAAGGGAATGGTATCTTAAGACAGCGGCTGAAGATATGTGGAGCGTAGATGATCTTGACAGGAATATCTCCACCCAATATTATGAACGACGGCTTGCAGCCCAAAGGGAAAGTTCAACTCTACCTGTACCTTATGTCGGCCAAACAGATCCGTTGGAATATATAAAGAATCCGATGGTGGCCGAATTTATGGGATTCCATCCGGATACTAATTATTCCGAATCAGAATTGGAACAGGCACTGATTGACAACCTTGAGAAGTTCATCATGGAACTCGGTCGTGGATTCGCTTTTGTGGAAAGGCAACAGCATATTGTGACCGATACGGCTGATTTTTACATCGACCTTGTATTTTATAACTACAAGATGAAGCGGTTTGTCATCTTTGAACTAAAAACCCATAAGTTGACTCATCAGGACATCGGACAGTTGGATATGTACATCCGTATGTACGATGATTTGGTTAAGGGAGAAGATGACAATCCGACTATCGGCGTGTTGCTTTGTACAGATACGGACAACACCATAGCAAAATATTCAGTGTTACACGATAGCGATCAGATTTTTGCCGCCAAGTATATGACATATATGCCTACCGAGGAGGAACTGCGCCGAGAAATCGAACAGCAGAAACGCTTCTTTATGGAACAGCATGGAAAAGAGGAGGTGTGATATGGAAAGTAGTAGTGTAAAATGGGTTCGGCTTGGTGATTATATTTCACGAAGAACTGAGAAAAACAACAATTATGATGTACCCATATATGGAGTAACACGAGATGGATTTATTCCGCCAAAACAAAAAGAGGCCGATACAAGTATGTATAATACCTTTTATCTTAATGATTTTGTTTTTAATCCTGCGCGGATGGAGATAAATTCAATATACTTAAATGATTTTTGTGAGAAGGCAATATGTTCATCTCTTTATGAAATATTCTACATCAAGAACACGAATGTATTATTACCTCATTACCTCCATATATTCTTAAAAAGGGATGAGTTTGCAAGACAATGTGAATATATAGGTTGGGGATCTGCCAGAGAATATTGTAGAACATCTGACATATCAGACATTAAAATTCCTCTTCCATCTGTTGCCGAACAGCAGAAAGTGGTGAACGCATGGCGAGCATTCAGGGAAATTAAAGAGCAAAACGAGGCTAAGGCAGCTCCGCTTATGCAACTCTGCCAAAGCTATATCCAAGAAATAAGAAAGAAGAAGAATGTACGAAATTATCGTATTGGTAATGCTATAGAAGTCATAGATAAGACCAATAAAGATGGTTCTCCCTATGAAGTATTAGGATTAAACAATAATAAAATGTTTATGCCGACTGTTGCTTCTATGGACACAATAAACACAAGTAAATATAAAATTATTAGAAAAGGAGAATTTGCATTTAGTGGCATGCAGACAGGCCGAGATAAGTGTATTCGTATCGCTTTGTACGACAAAGATATTCCAGCTTTAATTTCGCCTGCTTATACAACTTTCATCCTTGATAAGGAAGAGCCTATTCTTCCAGAATATTTTATGATGATATTCAAAAATCCAGAAATGGATAGATTAGGCTGGTTTTATAGTGACTCAAGTGTGAGGGCAAATTTGGATTGGAATAGATTTATTGACATAGAAATACCTCTTCCTCCCATTGAAGTTCAGCAGGCTATTGTCAATATCTACAAGTGTGCCAATGAGGCCAAGCAGATAGCCGAAGAAGCTGACCGGCTTTCGCGCGAAGTGTGTCCGGCATTGCTTCAATATGTCATACATTCTTAAATTGCAACGATTATTATGGCTGGCAAAGGAAAATATTATGAAAGCCAGTTTGAGGAGGCAACTATCGAACTCCTCCGCGAGTCGCATTGGCAATATACGTTCGGCGATGACATTCACCGGAAATATACCGACCCGCTTATTGAAGAAGACCTGCGGACATTTCTTGCCGCTCAGTACAAAGATAAAAAACTGACCGCTTCCGAGGTGGACGGCATTGTTGCCAATCTGCGGAACACTGGCGGCCAGAACGATTATTATGCCCTGCAAAACACCTTCCTGCTCTATCGGGACGGATATGATTTTACATACAGCGATGGCAGGGGGAATCCGTTCCGCCTACAATACATCGACTTCGAGCATCCCGACCATAATATTTTCCGTTGCGTCAACCAATTTGTCATGGAACAAGGCCGTGAGAACCGTCGGCCCGACATTCTGCTTTTCGTTAACGGCATACCGGTCTGCATCGTCGAACTCAAAAACCCGACCAAGCAGAATGCCACCATACGCGATGCGCATACGCAGATTTGTACCCGTTATATGCGGGATATACCAGCCTTGCTGAAATATTGTGCACTGGCGGTTATCAGCGACGGGGCGAAGAACGAATTGGGAACGACCTACACCCCATTCGAATTTTTCTACGAATGGAAGAAAATCGACAATGAAGACAAAGCCGGCAAGGGGCTTGATACGCTTCGGACCCTTGTTCGCGGAGCGCTTTCGCCGGAACGTATCTTGGAGATCCTGCGCGACTATGTCTATTTCCCCGATCCGACGAAAGAGGATGACACGACCGAAGTTGTGTGCCGCTATCCACAATTCTTTGCCACTCGTAAGTTACGAAACCATATACTCTCCCATTTGCGCTCTGTTGGCGGCGATGGTAAGGGTGGTACCTATTTCGGCGCCACCGGGTGTGGAAAGACCTATACCATGCTGTTCCTTGCTCGCCAGTTGGCACTGCGTTGCCGGGAGCAACTGGGTAGTCCAACGATCCTTATTATCGTTGATCGGGAAGATCTGGAGACTCAGAGCGGAAAACTGTTCTGCCGCTCGAAACGCTACCTTGAAGACGAGGCCGTAAAGGTATTTGAGACCCGCAAGGAACTTGCCGAAGAGATGAGTATGCGCAAGACCGGCGGGGTCTATATTACCACGATCCAGAAATTTGCAGAGTCCACTGGATTGCTTACGGAGCGTTCCAATGTGATTTGTCTGAGCGACGAGGCGCACCGTTCTCAAAACAACCTCGGGTCGAAACTGTCGATACAGACAGAAGGCGACACCGGGAAAATAGGGGCAAAAATTACATACGGATTTGCCAAATACCTGCGTGATGCCTTGCCTAACGCCACATATGTGGGCTTTACCGGAACACCCATCGACGAGACCATACATGTATTTGGAGATGTCGTAGATCAATACACGATGAAGGAGTCGGAAGATGACGGCATCACCGTACCTATCAAATACGATCCCCGACTGGCGCGTGTTTTCTTGAACAAGGAGCAAGCCGAGAAGGTTGAGGAATACTACCGGATCTGTGCGGACGAAGGGGCTACGCCTGAAGATATTGCCAAGAGCAAAGCCGCCATGTCGAGCATGGAGGTAATTATCGGCGATGAAGATGTGTTGCGCCGGGTGGCCAAGGATATTATCGACGACTACAAGCGCCGGACAGAGACAACCGACCGTCTGCAAAAGGCGATGATTACCTGCGCCGACCGCACAATTGCGTTCCGGTTGTATAAAATCATGCGGGAGCTGCAACCCGATTGGTTCGAGAAGAAAAAGGCTTTGAATGAACTTGTATTAACGGCAGATGAAAAGGACAAACTCAATGACATCGCTTTTGTCAATATGGTCATGACCCGCGACAAGGACGATGAAAAGGAGTTATACAATTTGCTTGGAGACAAGGAATATCGCAAATTTCTTGATGCCGAGTTCAAATCAGAGAAATCTAATTTTCATATCTCCATCAATGTTGATATGTGGATTACAGGATTTGATGTGCCTTGCCTGACCATGCTTTACAACGATAAGCCTCTGTCGAAACACACATTGATACAGACCATATCGCGAGTGAACCGTCGATATGGGACCAAGGAATTTGGCTTTATCATCGACTATATCGGTATTCGTGAGGAGATGAAGAAGGCTATGAAAAAATACGGCGGAGATGTCGGGCCACAAGAAGATTTGGAAGCAGCTCATGAAGTGTTGAAAAACGAGTTGCAATTGCTGCAAGAGAGATTGTCGGGTCTGGTGTTTGACCGTTTTTTCGGAAATAACGACCTTGCACGTCTTCAGTTCATTCAAGAAGCAGCCGAATATATCCTTGCCAACAGTGTGGAGCGAAAAGGAGAGGTCTCATTCCTCAAACTTTTCAAAGAACATGTCAAACGGTTGCGCTCGGCATACAACATCTGCAATCCGGCCGGAATTCTGACTGATGAGGAGATTGCATGGAGCCAATGTTTCATGGGCATCTGTTCATACGTCAACAAAATGACCGCTACCGAGCATGATACGGAAAGCATGAACCGGCATGTGGAACAGATGGTCCAAGAGGCTATCCTCGCCAGTGGTGTGGAGAGGGTTATGAACGAAGGTGCTGAAGAAAACATTTTCAGCGACTCATTCACTAAAGAGGTGGAAGAGATAAAGATGCCGTTCACCAAGTTTCAGATTCTCTGCAAACTCGTAGCCAAAGCCATCAGAGCATATAGTCGGACGAACAAGATACAGGCCGAACATTTCCAGAAAATGCTTGAAGAGACAATCGACGCTTATAATACGCGAGATAAGCTGACATTTACCAACGATGTGACACAGAATGTTGTAAATGATGTCTATGATATTGTCTCATATAAAATCAACGGCCTCTCTAACAAACTTCTGGATATCCTGAAAGAACTTAAAACAGATAGTGAAAAGTTCAAGGTATTGGGCATCACATTCGAGGAAAAGGCATTCTTTGATGTCCTTGTTGAGGTGCGCGATAAACACGGTTTTGAGTATGCAGATGATCGTTGTATTGAGTTGGCCAAGAAAATCAAAGCGCTGATAGATGACACTGCCATTTATGCCGATTGGCTAAACAACGACAACCTCAAAAGCAAACTCGCCAGCCAGCTTACTTTCCTTCTGTACAAAGAGGGTTACCCGCCCCAGTGGGACGAAGAAGTCTTCCAGAAAGTACTGGAGCAGGTGGAGAATTATAAGAAATATGAATAATATAAATGGAAGTTATTAAATATGAATATCAAGGAACTAACATATTATATCCAATCTGCAAATATCAATTTCTTAATTGGTTCAGGGGCTTCACGTCCATATCTTGCGACTTTGGGTTCTATAGAAAAATTACTCACTAGGTTAAATGATGATATGCATTCTCATCCTGAGCCTAAATATAAAATTGCAGAAGCATCTATATACAAAGCATTTTATGATTCTGTTATTGCACCCAATAGATTTTTCGGATACGGATCTGATTATTGTGAAACGAAAAGCAATTATCAAAACTATCTGATTACATGGAATAACTTATTAAACAAAAGACATTCTCGCATTCTCAATAAACAATTAAATATATTTACGACAAACATCGATTTAATGATTGAAGATGCTGCAAGTGGATTGGGTGTAGAGTTGAATGATGGTTTTAGAGGAAGTATTGATCCAATCTATGACGAAGCCAATTTTATGAAATCTATAATGCAGACAAGTATACATTTTCAGCATACTTCTGAAGTCCCAGTATTTAATTTGCTTAAAATACATGGTTCTATCAATTGGAGTGATCGGGATAATCATATAGTGCATGAACGTTTTTGGTACTGTTATGTAGATGATGAAATAAAAAAATTGGGAGATGATAAATTTGTCAATCTGTTTATAGAGTCGGAAAAAAGAAAAACAGAAAAAACATATGAACAAATTATAGAAGATGCAGAAGGATTTGAATTATCATATGATGCTTCCGAATATGATAATTTCATCACTGCGTATAAAAAATTTATAATAATCAATCCGACAAAAAGAAAATTTGCAGAAACGGTACTTGATTATCATTTCTACGAATTAATGCGATTATATTCCAATGCGTTGGAAAAAGAGAATTCAGTCCTTTTTGTTGTAGGCTTTTCATTTGCTGATGAACATATTGCAACACTTACAAGACGTTCGGCAGAAAATAATCCAACTTTAAAAGTGATTATTTTTGCGTATTGTGATGAAGAAGAGGAGTCATTAAAAAAGAATATAGGCATTGATTCTACTTGTGTCAATAACAATATTCTTATCATTACGCCAACCAAAATGAGAGAATTGAATGTGGATGATGACTATAATGACATGGTCTGTGATATTGAGCATTTAGATATGAATGCAATTAATAAGATTTTCGAATATATCAATAAAACTATCCACGCAAGTTATGAATAACAAACATATAGGGATACATAACTCAGTATTTAGAGTTGGAGTAGTATATTCTGTAAATGGGCGTGAGGTAAAGATTCGTGTAGATCACAATAAAAATTCTTCCCATCTGATTTACAAAGGAACACTGATAAAAAATGTTTCTGTAGGAAGCTATGTAAAAATTCTCAAAGGCTACACTCCGATTATTGGAAAAGTAGAATCAGAATATATTGATGAGAGTAAACAGGAAGATAAAGTATTGATTTCAGCGGAAGATTCCATAAATAGGATATTGATTGTCAAGTTAATTGGCTTTATTGACAACCAAATTTTCCGTCGTGGAGTTAATGAATTGCCATTAATAGACAACGAATGCCATCTTTTAACAAATGAAGAATTTAATCTTATTCATACATTCGCTGGCTCCGGCAAAGAAACTATTGAGGTAGGTCATCTTGCAAATGATTCACTTGTTCCTGTAAATCTTGGAATTGGGAAACTTTTTTCCAGTCATATCGGAATATTCGGCAATACAGGTTCAGGCAAGTCATATACATTGGCTAAAATTTATAGACAGCTTTTTACTCATTATTCTGGAAATAGCGCATTTAAAGAGAATGCTCAATTTTTATTTTTTGATTTTAATGGAGAGTATTCTTCCCATAATAGTATTATCTCGGATTCTGACAAAAAAGTATATAAATTGAACACAAGAAAAGATAATGGAGATAAAATTCCTTTAGCAGATGATGATTTCTTGGATATTAATCTATTGAGTATATTCTCTAATGCAACCGAAAAGACGCAACGACCTTTCATTGCAAGAAGTATTGATTTGTATAAGAAGATTGATAAGGACGAAAACAAATTTCGGAATTTTTTGAAAAAGCAAATCAAGGATATATTGATAATGTCTGATAAGGTCAAAAGTGAATTACTCCTTGATTATGTGGCAGAGATACTTCCTCCCAAATACGATGATGATGGGGTAGATATTGGATTAAAAACGGATTTTCATTATCACAACAATAGTAGTTGTTATTTTTTTTATGATTCAAATAACCAATTTATCAATTTGCAAGACCATCCGTTTCAAATAGAAACGCGAAGTATATACATGCATGTAGATCAATTTAGGTTTACAGAAAGTTTTATTCATAATTTTATATGTATAATGTATATGCGAATGATATATGATGTGTTAGCAAACAGAGCATTAAATGAACACATTGCTCCTGCAATTCATAAACTTCGTCAATCAGAATCAGACATTTCTCGCATATTTAATTCTTCAAAAGACATGGGTGATTTTTGGGGCGATTCTAATGTTGTAATTATTGATTTAAGCGATGTAAATACTGACACAAAGAAACGTATTCCATTATTGTTGACTAATAAACTATATAATGAACATAAAAAAGCCGGGAAGGCTCAAAAATATTTAAATTTAATAGTAGATGAAGCGCATAATATATTGTCTTATCAATCAACACGTGAAAGTGAAGAGTGGAAAGATTATAGACTAGAGGTTTTTGAAGAGATTATTAAAGAGGGGCGAAAATTCGGAGTATTCATGACTATTGCCAGCCAACGTCCGTCGGATATTTCTTCTACCATAATATCGCAATTGCATAATTATTTTATACATCGGCTTGTTAATGAAAAGGACATACAACAAGTGAACAATACAATTTCATATCTAGATAAAGTTTCAGTTGAATCATTGCCGATTTTATCAACTGGGGTTTGTGTAATTGCAGGTCAACTTGCTGAAATGCCACTTGTTGTACAAATAGGCAAGATAGAAGCCGGATTTCGTCCAGCAAATGAAACAATTGATATAGAGAACATATGGAAAGGCAAAGAGGCTGCATCAATATAGAATAGTTTGCGACAGCCTCTTTGCTGTTATTTACTTCGTTTTGACCTGTTTTTCTGTTCACCCCACGGAAGGTCGGAAGACGAACTGCCAGCACCAGTGCCGACATGGGGCTGTGCCGGACCTCCGGCTGCAAGGGTAAACGCAGCACCCAATAGTTCCGCCTGCTTACCGCTTACCTGCTCCTGCGGTTCGAACACAGCATTGACAAACTCCTCGTCCGTGGTCTGACCGTTGAAATGTCTTTGGGCCACATCATAGTCTATTTGGAACTTGGTGTCCTCAAAAAGCTCATCACCGACCCGTGTCCAGATGTGAAGCGACGGATTCCGATAGTTTGAGACATTGATACGTACAAGCTCGGCACCGGACGAGAGGCTGTAACGTTGGGGGTTGGCCTTGCGGTCAAGCAAACTTATCTGCTTCCTCTGTCTATCTATGATTGCATCCTTCTCCTTGAACTGCCGTTCTGCCGCTTCCGCCCGATGAATGGCTTTGTCTATTTCTTTTTGATAGCCGTTTCGCAGTTTTCCGATTTCTGATTTATGTTGTTCCTGCAACCGTACCTTTTCTGCCTGAAGTTCCTCAATCTGTTTATTGAGTTCGGCAATCAGCCTGTCCTTGTCTGCCAGTTCCTTCTTTGTCTTGGCAAGGTCTCCCTTGCCGAACCACGCGAGGATAGTGTTCCTTCCTTCTTGCGCCTTCTCCACATCGGCCTGTAACTTGGCTATATCCTCTTCATACTGGATTAACTGCTGCCTGTAATATTCCGAGTTTGTCTGATGCTTGGCGGTAGAGCCGACAATTCCACGCTGCAACCCGAACGGTTTCATGGCCTTGGCATAGCTGTTCTGATATTCATGCAATTTAGTACGACGCATCACATCGTCCGCCGACAGACGTGGTCCGGACTTCGTTTCATATTTCTTTTCGCCCTCCCGCTTCCTGCGGATACGCTCACCGGTTACTATGGGCACGACTGTAGCGTGCAGGTGCGGGGTCTTCTCGTCCATGTGCAGCACGCAGGACACAAGGTTGTCATCACCAAAGGTCTCCTTTAGCCATTTGAGATTGGCATCGATCCAACTGTCCAGTTTGCCGTCATTGGCAATTCTCATCATCTGCTCATGCGTTCCGGTCAGCATTACACGTATTGCTTTTGTCTGGTTCTTGCTGACTTTGCGACGCAGCCCGGCGGTCTCGATGCGGTGCTGTATCGCCTCGGTGCGATTGGACACGCCATTGGGAAATCTGACCAACTCACGGTTGAAATGTGTCCGGTCCGCATCGGCATTAACCGGCACATAAATCTTTCCCTTGGCATCCTTTCTTTCTATATGGCATGACATTCCACTGTCATTGCCGCTGCCACGCTGCAGGTGGCAGACTGCGTATTGTGTATTACTCATATCTATTCGTTATTTTATTGTTATTCTTGTTGTAAAATCCCGTCAGACAGCCGGAGGCACACTCGGGAGCCTGAGGAGTTCCCCGGCTTATGGGCTTTTTTACTGCCGGACGCGAAGCGGAGACGGTGAAAATGCCCTAATAAGCTACGGGATTTTACAACCCCATTTTCACGGGACAGCGAGCTGTCCATTGATTCTCCTTCATTCCATTTTTTCTGCATCCACCAGTTCGAGTCCGAAGGTGTCGATGAAGGTCTGCAACGCAGGATTGCGTTGTATCATCCTCGCGAGAATCATCTGTGGCGTGTCCTCCATCAGCAGGAAGTCGGCGATGTCCAGTCCCAAACTACGCTGTTCATCGGTCGCCATCTTTTCCAGCAGGTCG